>BNJU01000392.1_pt1 | contig 255773 bp, 314 predicted proteins | sample 8539281 | NCBI WGS metagenome assembly BNJU01 (sample SAMD00202456, study PRJDB9452) | human saliva metagenome | isolation source: human saliva | place: Japan
AAACTGCTCCATCACAAGAAGATGTGAAAAAAAGCTCAAACTTCAGCAGAAAAAAAGCTAAAAAAAGCAGAAGAAAAAAATCTAAAAGCAGTTAAAGAAAACAAATCAGGTTCTAAAGCAGAAGCAAAAAGCTCTTCCAAATACTGCGGCAGTAAAATAATTAGTGATTACTAGTTATTACTAAGAATATCACTGAAGTTAGAGCTTTCAGTGATATTTTTATTATTAATAATAAAATGAAGAGAGAGTAGAGATTTATGAGTAAACGCAATAGTAGCACGAAGATCTTAAATAAAAAAATCCTTAAGTATTTTTGGCATCCATTCTTGTATTAGGATTAGTGATTATTGGTGAGTCAAACTTTTTACAGGAAACAATGCTCATTCACTTGGGAATAAGGTTACTCAAGTCAGTGACTATAAACCTACCGATGATGAAAAGAAGTATCTCAAGTCGAAGTTTGATGGTCTTTCTGCAACTAATTCAGATACGATTGCTTATATCTATGCACCAGGCACTCAATTAGATGAGCCTGTTGTACAAACTAAAGATAATTCTACATATCTAGATAAAACTTTCGAAGGAGGTAATAAGCCTCTGTTTGGTACTGTATTCATGGATACAGACAATAAGAAAGATTTTAGTGACCGTTTGACTTGGCTTTTTGGTCACGCTAGAGGAAGTCAGGTAGAAGACCATCGTATGTTTAATGATGTTAACTACTACAGTGATCAGTCGTTTTTGACAAACACAAGTATGTTGTTGTAGAAACCCCTCAAAGAAAGTATTATTATGAAGCTTTTGCGATGGTTATTGTTCCTGAGGATACAGCTTTCTACCGTACATCATTCAAAGATGATAAGGATTTTAAGGAACAATTAGATATTATCTATGATACGGCTGATGTTAAAAACAAGGATTTGAAGGTTAGTGCTTCAGATAAATACCTCGTTCTTTCGACTTGTCGTGAGGAAGATCCAACGATTCGTGCCAATCTCTACTTGCGTCAAATTCCAGACTCTGAGATGTCTGACTTTGTAGCTAAACATGGAAAAGATTTGGAATACACACCAACACGATAATCATTAACAGAACTCTACTTCTCGTGAAGTAGGGTTTTTATTTTATTTGAACAGAGCTACTGTATTTTTAAAGTTGTTATAAGGGTGAGATGTAACTGTTTGTTAATCTTTTTTATCATTAATGGATCAGTTTTTTTGGTACACTAGTAGTATGAAAAAGGAGAGTGTTATGAAACAGAGCCAAGCTAAAAAGCGTGATAATGCGATGACTAATAAGATTTTGATGGGGTTGATTGCTCTCGTCTTAGGTTTGCTTTTTCTTGAGATTTTAATTGTTCATAGTAAGAACGAACAGCAAAAGAATGCCTCGAACCAGGTACAGACAGCACGTATCATGGCTAATGGGGACTTGCTCTATCATGACGCTCTCTATATGAGTGCCTTGCAGGCGGATGGCAGCTATGATTTCACGGAGAATTTTACTTATGTGAAGCCGTGGTTAAAGCAGGCTGATTTGGTCTTGGGTGATTTCGAGGGAACGGTTAATCCTGATTATCCTTTGTCAGGCTATCCTCTGTTTAATGCTCCTCAATCAGTGACAGCAGCTATTAAGGATGCTGGTTATGATGTTATGGATTTGGCCCATAATCATATCTTGGATTCTGGTTTAGAGGGAGCTTTTACAACGGCTGATGCTTTTAAGAAAGTGGGAATTGATCCTATTGGTGTTTACGAAAAGCCGGTGCGAGACAAGGCGCCACTGCTCATCAAGAATGTTAATGGTATCAAAGTTGCAATACTTTCCTATGCTTATGGTTACAATGGCCTAGAGTCGAACTTGACGGATAAAGAGGTTGCAGACCACTTATCGAATTTGGATGAAAAACGTATGAAATCCGAGATTCAGCGTGCCGAAAAAGAAGCGGATATCACGGTTATCATGCCTCAGATGGGTGTTGAATATCGTTTGGAACCGACAGATGAACAGGTTAAACTCTATCATAAGATGATTGATTGGGGTGCTGATATTATCTTTGGAGGTCATCCTCATGTGGTAGAACCTTCTGAGGTGGTTAAAAAGGATGGACAGCAAAAACTTATTATTTACTCAATGGGGAATTTCATCTCAAACCAGCGCATAGAGACCATGGATGGTGTGGATAGTGCAGAGTGGACAGAGAGGGGTGTCTTAATGGATGTCACCCTTGAGAAAAAGAATGGTCAAACCACGATTAAGACTGCTCAAGCACATCCGACTTGGGTTAACCGTACGCCTAAAGGAACAACTTCGCCAGAGGGATATCCTTTGTATACTTACCAAACTTATATTTTAGAGGATTTCATTAAAGGTGGTAAATATAGAAATAAACTAGATGAAGAAACCAAAGAGCGTATAGATACTGCTTATAAAGAAATGAATGCCCATGTTAATTTAAAAATGGAAATAAAGCTAAGATATCGCCTGAATTTGGCGATATTTTTTTGTTTATCGACAAGTTACCCAACAGACTTATCCACAGGTGTGGAAAAAGTCTGTTGATAGTGTTGAATCTTGATTTTTTTCAAGGTTTTATAAAGAAGATATTATTTAGGTTGTGAACAAGTTTATCCACAAGTAGTTGAGTCAAAGAGAGGATGTTTTCATAAACGATATTAGTTAAAATTTCTCGGAAATATTCGTCTTTTTCAAGAAAAAGATGCAAATTTCATAAAAAAAATAGCATTTTTAATCAAAAATATGCTAAAAATTATACAAAAATAAAATGATGGAGGCTTCTCATGAAAGCGATTATTACAGTTGTAGGTAAGGACAAATCAGGTATTGTTGCGGGTGTTGCGACTAAGGTGGCAGAACTTGGCTTGAATATTGATGATATTTCTCAAACAGTTCTTGATGAATTCTTTACCATGATGGCGGTTGTATCATCGGAAGACAAACAAGATTTTACACACCTACGTGCTGAATTGGAAGCCTTTGGTGAGTCATTGAACGTTAAAAATCAACATCCAAAGTTCAGCAATTTTTGATGCTATGCACAACTTGTAAGATAGGAGTAGCTTAAAAATGGATATTAAACAGGTCACAGAAACCATTGCCATGATTGAGGAGCAGAACTTTGATGTTCGTACCATTACCATGGGGATTTCACTCCTAGACTGTATCGATTCAGATATCGATAAGGCGGCGGAAAAAGTCTATAACAAGATTGTATCTAAGGCTAAGAATTTGGTAGCTGTTGGTGACGAAATTGCAGCTGAACTTGGTATTCCGATTGTTAATAAACGTGTGTCTGTTACTCCGATCTCAATCATCGGTGCGGCAACAGATGCAACAGACTATGTACCTTTTGCGAAGGCGTTAGACCGAGCAGCTAAGGAAATCGGTGTTAACTTTATTGGTGGTTTCTCTGCACTCGTTCAAAAGGGCTACCAAAAAGGTGATGAGATTCTTATTAATTCTATTCCACGTGCGCTTGCAGAGACTGATTTTGTCTGCTCATCTGTCAACATTGGTTCAACAAAGACTGGTATTAACATGACAGCAGTACGTGACATGGGACGTATCATCAAAGAGGCTTCTGAGGCAGATCCATTGGGCCCAGGTAAATTGGTGGTCTTTGCTAATGCGGTTGAAGATAATCCATTTATGGCAGGTGCCTTCCACGGTGTTGGTGAGGCTGATGTTGTAATCAATGTTGGGGTTTCAGGTCCTGGTGTTGTGCAACGTGCAGTTGAGAAAGTTCCAGGCGAAAGTTTCGATGTTCTAGCTGAAACAGTTAAGAAGACCGCCTTCAAAATCACACGTGTTGGTCAGTTGGTTGGTCAAATGGCCAGCGAACGTCTTGGTGTCGAGTTTGGTATTGTAGATTTGTCTCTTGCGCCAACACCAGCAGTTGGTGATTCAGTAGCCCGTGTACTTGAAGCGATGGGTCTTGAAGTTGTTGGTACGCATGGTACTACTGCAGCTCTAGCCCTTCTTAACGACCAAGTTAAAAAAGGTGGTATCATGGCATGTAACCAAGTTGGTGGTTTGTCAGGTGCCTTTATTCCAGTTTCTGAAGATGAAGGTATGATTGCGGCGGTTCAATCTGGTCATATCAACCTTGAAAAATTGGAAGCCATGACAGCTATCTGTTCTGTTGGTCTAGACATGATTGCTATTCCTGCTGATACGCCAGATACAACAATCGCGGCCATGATTGCTGATGAAGCGGCAATCGGTGTCATTAACCAGAAAACAACAGCTGTTCGTATCATTCCTTATGGTAAGGAAGGTGATATGTTGGAACTTGGAGGTCTTCTTGGTTATGCACCAGTAATGAAGGTAAACAAAGCTTCATCGGCTGACTTCATTGCGCGTGGTGGTCAAATCCCAGCTCCTGTTCACAGCTTTAAAAACTAAGCGGATGATAAATGCTTTGCCAATTGGTAAGGCATTTTCTGATGGTCTCGCTGGCTAGATAGTCGAGGGGATTTGTGCTATAATGAATTCAAAAATGACGGAAAGAAGGGGCGCTATGAGTAAGGTTAAGTTGTATATTGCGAGACACGGCAAAACGATGTTTAACACCATTGGTCGTGCACAAGGTTGGTCTGATAGCCCTTTGACCCCGTTCGGTGAGGAAGGTATTCGTGAATTGGGAGTAGGTCTGAAAGCAGCAGGTATTCCTTTCAAGGCCGCATATTCTAGTGATTCAGGTCGAACGATTCAAACCATGGATATCATTTTACGTGAGACGGGTTTGGAAACTATTCCTTATAAACGTGACAAACGTATTCGTGAGTGGTGTTTTGGTAGTTTAGATGGTGGCTATGACGGTGAACTTTTCTACGGTGTGCTACCGAGAACAGATGCTTTTCAAGGTAAGGATTTGCATGAGGTAACTTATCCTGAGCTTGCACAAGGTATTCTTGATGTGGATACGGCTGGTTGGGCAGAGCCTTGGGAAGTGCTCAGAAAACGTATTTTAGAGGGGTTCACAGCTATTGCAGAAGATCTTGAGAGGTCTGGTGGCGGTAATGCTATCGTCGTTAGTCACGGTATGACCATTGCAACCTTTGCTTGGTTAATTGATCCTTCTGTCGAGCATCCTTCATTGGACAACGGTTCGGTTACTGTTGTTGCTTATGAAAATGGTAAATTTACATTAGAAGCACTTGGCGATATGACTTATCGTCAGGTTGGGCGAGAGATAATAGAAAAAGAAAATGGTAAAAAATAACTATCCAAGTCGCCGTCAGGCGAAAAAGCAAACCAACTGGTTTTTGGTTATCAGTAGTGTCTTGATTGCGATGCTTTTGATTGCAGCAGGACTTTATTCAGTATTTGGTGTCAGTCGTACAGTCCAACAAACCAATGGATCGTCAGTAACAAAAAGTAGTAAGCAAGCTACCGATGCGACTCAAAGCAAGGATGCAAAGGGACTACCTGATGTATCGCCTAAAGACTGGGAATTGCTTTTGGTAAATCGTGATAATAAGTCTAAAGAACTTAACCCTGAGATTGCTGACGTTGATGGTGTTTCTGTAGATGCAAGAATTGCTAAGAATGTGAAGCAGTTTTTAGCAGCTGCTCAAGAAATTGATCCAAGTTATCACTTGATATCAGGTTATCGTAGTGTTGCTTATCAGACAGAACTTTATAACAGTTATGTTCAGCAGGAAATGGCTGCTGACCCAAGTTTGACGGAGTCTCAGGCGGAGAAAAAGGTTCAAACCTATTCACAACCACCAGGAGCGAGTGAACACCAGACAGGTCTTGCGATTGATATGAGTACTGTGGATAGCTTAAATGAAGCAGATCCAGATACAGTAGCTAAAGTCAAAGAATTGGCGCCGAAATATGGCTTTGTTCTTCGTTTTCCAGATGGTAAAACATCGTCAACGGGTGTAGGCTACGAGGATTGGCATTTCCGCTATGTTGGTAAAGAGTCAGCAGAGTATATGACTGAACATAATCTTTCTTTGGAGGAATATTTGGCATTATTAAAGGAGAAAGCTAAGTGAGACGACGTTTTTAAACTAAAAAGCCTTCATTACCTTAGTTGTTGTTTTTCGCTTTTAGGTATTCTCTTACCTTTGATTCTTCATGCCTCTACAGATGATAATGCTCGTTCGGTAAAGGTTGCTTACACACAGCAAGAATTTATTGAGACCTTAGCTCCAACAGCTCAAAAAGATGTCTAAAAAAACTATGGTGTACCTGCGTCTATTCTCCTTAGTCAAGCTGCATATGAGTCGAAATTATGGTAGCAGTCTTTTATCTGTTAAATACCATAACATCTACAGTCTCCCTGCTCAGCCAGGTCAAGAACGTATTCGTTTAAAGGATAGTATCTACAGTAAAGGGAAATGGCAATATCAAAAGGTGGATTTTGCAGTTTTTTTAAGGATTGGTCAAGTTCTATGATGACTTATTTAGAAGAACTTCGCCAAGGAACGTGGGGCGAGTCGACCTATAAAGAGGTGGCAGGAACGACTAGTTATAAAGTTGCGGCAGAAAAAAACTACAAGCTGCGGGATTTTAGCAGTGATCCAGATTATGCCAAACACCTCATATCTATTATTGAGACCTATCATTTGTCAAAAATATGATTGATAAGATTAGAGTGCCTCTGAGGTGCTCTTTTTTTGCTTTTTCTAGGTCTTAAGATGTATTTTTTTAGCACTCTTACAAAAAGAGTGCTAATTTTTTGGTTTTTTGGGTTGACATGTTCAAGTTTAGGTGTATAATAGAATCATAAGTTAGCAGTCGATGTGCCAGAGTGCTAATAAATAGAAATGAGGTGACATCGTGATTACGCAAAGGCAAAACACTATTTTGAATTTGATAGTTGAGATGTTCACTCGTACACATGAACCGGTTGGTTCTAAAGCATTACAAGAATCAATTGATTCGAGTTCAGCGACCATTCGTAATGACATGGCCAAGCTTGAAAAGATGGGCTATCTTGAAAAAGCTCATACTTCTAGTGGGCGTATGCCAAGCCGAGCAGGTTTCCAGTATTTCGTCGCTAATTCTTTGAATCTTGATACGATTGATGAACAAGATGTTTATCAAGTGGTCAAGGCCTTTGATTTTGAAGCCTTTAAACTTGAAGATATTTTGGATGCAGCGGCGAAGCTGCTGGCAGAAATGACAGGATGTACAGCAGTGATTCAAGATGTGGAGCCGACACGACAACGTCTGACTGGGTTTGACATTGTTCATCTATCCAATCACGACGCTTTAGCGGTTCTTACTCTAGATGAATCTAAGCCTGTGACAGTTCAGTTTGCTATTCCAAAAAATTTCTTGTCTAGTGATTTGGAGATTCTTCATAAGCTTGTTCAAGAACGTTTTTTGGGAAACACTGTCTTAGATATCCATTACCGATTGAGAACTGAGATTCCTCAGATTGTGCAAAAGTATTTCAAGATAACAGATAATGTTTTAGATTTGTTTGATTATATCTTTTCACAACTTTTTAAGGAATTGATTTTCATCGAAGGTAAGGTTGCATCACTGACTTATGCCGACTTAAAAACCTATCAATTTTTGGACAATCCACAACATGTGGCACTTGAGCTTCGATCAGCTATCTCCGATGATGAAGTGACTAAGATTTCGGTTGCAGAATCAACTGAAGAAGCGCTTGAAAATGTCACAGTTATGAGTCATAAATTCCTGATTCCTTATCGTGGGATGGCACTCATGCATGTGATTGGCCCAGTTGAAATGGATTATCGTCGCATGGTTAGTTTGGTCAATGTTATTAGTAGAGTTTTGGTTATGAAGTTGACGGATTATTACCGTTACCTCAATAGTAACCATTATGAAGTTAACTAAGATATAACATTTAAAAAGTATAGAAAGAGGTGTATGCCTTGACTGAAGATATTAAAAAAGAAGAAGTGAAAGAAGAGGAAGCTACGGAGACAACTGAAGAAGTTGTAGAGGAAGTAAGCGAACCTTCTGAACTTGAAGAAGCCCAAGCGCGTGCCGAAGAATTTGAAAACAAATACCTTCGTGCCCATGCAGAAATGCAAAACATTCAGCGACGTGCAAATGAAGAACGTCAACAATTGCAAAAGTATCGTAGCCAAGATTTGGCAAAAGCGATTTTACCATCACTTGATAACCTTGAACGTGCTCTTGCCGTTGAGGGCTTGACTGATGATGTCAAAAAAGGTTTGGAAATGGTGCAAGAAAGTTTAGTGCATGCTCTTAAAGAGGAAGGAATTGAAGAAATTCCAGCAGATGGTGATTTCGACCATAACTTCCACATGGCTATTCAAACAATGCCTGCAGATGATGAACATCCAGCAGACACGATTGCACAAGTTTTCCAAAAAGGGTATAAACTCCACGAACGCGTCTTACGCCCAGCTATGGTAGTTGTATATAATTAATTGAAAACTTGTCCGAAATGACAGAAAACTATGAATGAAAGATAAAAAAGCAAAATAGAAATTAAAGTAAAAAGGGGAAAAACATATGTCTAAAATCATTGGTATTGACTTAGGGACAACAAACTCAGCAGTAGCAGTTCTTGAAGGAACTGAATCAAAAATTATCGCAAATCCCAGAAGGTAACCGCACAACTCCATCTGTTGTGTCATTCAAAAAAACGGTGAAATCATCGTTGGTGACGCTGCAAAACGTCAAGCAGTAACAAAACCCAGATACAATCATCTCTATCAAATCTAAGATGGGTACTTCTGAAAAAGTTTCTGCAAACGGTAAAGAATACACACCACAAGAGATTTCAGCTATGATTCTTCAATATTTGAAAGGTTATGCTGAAGATTACCTTGGTGAAAAAGTAACTAAAGCAGTTATCACAGTTCCTGCTTACTTCAACGATGCGCAACGTCAAGCAACAAAGACGCTGGTAAAATCGCTGGTCTTGAAGTAGAACGTATCGTCAACGAACCAACAGCAGCAGCTCTTGCTTATGGTTTGGATAAGACTGATAAAGAAGAAAAAATCTTGGTATTCGACCTTGGTGGTGGTACATTCGACGTATCTATCCTTGAACTTGGTGACGGTGTCTTTGACGTATTGGCCACTGCAGGGGATAACAAACTCGGTGGTGATGACTTTGACCAAAAAATCATCGACCACATGGTTGAAGAATTCAAGAAAGAAAATGGAATCGACTTGTCAACAGACAAGATGGCTCTTCAACGTTTGAAAGATGCAGCTGAAAGCTAAGAAAGACCTTTCTGGTGTCACTTCAACACAAATCAGCTTGCCATTCATCACTGCTGGTGAGGCTGGACCTCTTCACTTGGAAATGACATTGACTCGTGCGAAATTCGATGATTTGACTCGTGACCTTGTAGAACGTACGAAAACTCCAGTTCGTCAAGCCCTTTCAGATGCAGGTTTGAGCTTGTCAGATATTGACGAAGTTATCCTTGTCGGTGGTTCAACTCGTATCCCTGCCGTTGTAGAAGCTGTTAAAGCTGAAACTGGTAAAGAACCAAACAAATCAGTTAACCCTGATGAAGTAGTTGCCATGGGTGCTGCTATCCAAGGTGGTGTTATTACTGGTGATGTCAAAGACGTTGTCCTTCTTGATGTAACGCCATTGTCACTTGGTATCGAAACAATGGGTGGAGTGTTCACAAAACTTATTGACCGCAACACTACTATTCCAACATCTAAATCACAAGTCTTCTCAACTGCAGCAGATAACCAACCAGCCGTTGACATCCACGTTCTTCAAGGTGAACGCCCAATGGCAGCGGATAACAAGACTCTTGGACGCTTCCAATTGACTGATATCCCAGCTGCACCTCGTGGTATCCCACAAATCGAAGTTACTTTCGATATTGATAAGAACGGTATCGTATCTGTTAAAGCTAAAGACCTTGGAACTCAAAAAGAACAAACAATTGTCATCCAATCTAACTCTGGTTTGACAGACGAAGAAATTGAAAAGATGATGAAAGATGCTGAAGCAAATGCTGAAGCAGATGCAAAACGTAAAGAAGAAGTAGATCTTCGTAACGAAGTTGACCAAGCTATCTTTGCGACTGAAAAAACAATCAAAGAAACAGAAGGTAAAGGCTTCGACACAGAACGTGATGCTGCTCAATCAGCTCTTGATGACCTTAAGAAAGCTCAAGAATCAGGCAATCTTGATGACATGAAGGCTAAATTGGAAGCTCTTAACGAAAAAGCTCAAGCTCTTGCGGTTAAACTTTACGAACAAGCTGCAGCAGCACAACAAGCTCAAGCAGGAGCAGAAGGTGCACAAACAGCAGATAACTCAGGCGACGATGTCGTAGACGGAGAGTTTACTGAAAAATAAGATGCAAAGCCCGTTAAAACCTCACAGTGAAATAGGAAATCCGACGCAGAAACTTTAGTTTCTAGGGAGATTTCTCTTTTTCACCAAGAGGTTAGGGCGTGCTCGATTCAGCATTACTAGTTTGTTTTTTAAAACTCGAACGTCGTAATAATAAGAAGAAATCCAGAGGTTGCAACTCAGCCTCTGTTTTTCGGTAAACTAGGGAATGTGATATTATGGAAAAAATTAAACTTCTTTTTAAAAATCATTGGAAAATCCTTCTTTTTGAATTAGTTTTCATAGTGCTATACGTCGGTTTTTCTATTTGTATTGATAGGCATCTAATACAAAATGTTACGATATTGTCTATAATATTTTTCAGCTGAATTTTTTTGTGGCAATGATAGTTGGTGTTGCTGCAGTCTATTCTTGGATACATCATAAGAAAATATCGGATTTAGAGATTAAAGATGCAAAATATAACAGCGATTTACACTTATTACAAAAATATAGATGAACTTTTAGAGGTATATAGAAATAAAGGTGAGGAACGAGCAATTGGTGGGGAATTACAAATCTTTCTAAAAAGAATTAGAAAAAAAGAATATAGAAAAAGGAAATGATTCGGAGTCAAGAGATAGATTTTTTTAGATATCTATTATCGTTTTCTAAGTGATAAAGTCAGTCCAAATCCAGAATCGCGTATCGACATATCAGCTATTAAAACAGAACTTTCTACAGAACTAAATGTTAATAAAAAAAGAATATTCGATATAGTAAAAAAATTATGAAAAATGATGCCAAGAGAGACAATCTAAAGTGGACAACTTGGTTTACTCTTGAAAAAGAATACTATTGACAATTCGGAAAATGAGGATAGACAAATTTTTATAACTTATGTTAATGGTAAATTTATTAAGTTTCAAATTTTAGGGAAGGATTTGAAAGCTATTATTAAAGAGCGCAGTCCTCGCGAACAAAAACGTGGTGATGAAAACGTTGAAGTCTATGACTTTTTCTTTGGAGGAGATTCTAAAGGAAAGTTTTTTGAAGGAAGACCCAAGGTTGATTTACAGAAATATAATATTGAAAAATTGTAAAAAAGCAAGGTATTAAATTATGAACAATACAGAATTTTATGATCGTTTAGGTGTCTCAAAGAATGCTTCTCAGGATGAGATCAAGAGAGCCTATCGTAAGATGTCTAAGAAATACCACCCAGACATTAATAAAGAACCAGGTGCGGAAGAAAAATATAAAGAGGTCCAAGAGGCATACGAAACTCTAAGTGACGACCAAAAACGTGCAGCCTATGACCAATACGGACCAGATGGTGCAAATGGTTTTGGTGGTCAAGGAGGCTTTGGTGGTTTTGATGGTGGTGCAGGCTTTGGAGGCTTTTGAGGATATCTTTCTCTAGCTTCTTTGGTGGTGGTGCTACTCGTAACCCAAATGCTCCACGTCAAGGTGATGACCTTCAGTACCGTGTCAACTTAAGCTTTGAAGAGGCGATTTTTGGTGCCGAAAAAGAAGTTCACTACAATCGTGAAGCAACATGTAAGACATGTTCGGGATCTGGTGCAAAACCTGGAACAAGCCCCTGTAACTTGTGGTCGCTGTCATGGTCAAGGGGTTATCAATGTCGATACGCAAACACCACTTGGTATGATGCGTCGTCAAGTAACCTGTGATGTCTGTCATGGAACAGGTCAAGAAATTAAAGAGCCATGTCAAACTTGTCACGGAACAGGACATGAAAAACAAAGCCACAAAGTATCTGTCAAGATTCCAGCAGGTGTTGAAACAGGTCAACAAATCCGTCTTGCAGGTCAAGGTGAAGCTGGTTTCAATGGTGGTCCTTATGGAGACCTCTTTGTAATCATCAATGTTAATCCAAGCGATAAGTTTACTCGTGATGGATCAACAATTTACTATACACTTAACATTTCCTTTGTCCAAGCTGCTCTTGGTGATACTGTCGAAGTACCAACAGTTCACGGAAATGTTGAGATGACCATTCCAGCAGGAACTCAAACAGGCAAAACTTTCCGTCTAAAAGGAAAGGGTGCTCCACGTCTTCGTGGAGGTTCACAAGGAGACCAACACGTTACAGTTAAGATTGTAACTCCTACGAAGCTAAATGATGCTCAAAAAGAAGCTCTCCTTGCATTTGCCAAAGCAAGTGGTGATGAAAAAATCGCACCACAGAAAAAAGGTTTCTTCAATAAAGTAAAGGATGCCTTAGAAGATTTATAAAGGAAGGACGCTGAAGGCGTCTTTTTCTTTTTTGCCAGAAACTGTATGGGGTCAGTCGCTAATCGACCTACTTTTTATCCTTGAAAAAATCTGATATGATAATTTTATGGTTAGATACAAAGCGACAATTTCCTATGATGGTACACTTTTCTCAGGTTTTCAAAGACAACCAAATGCACGTTCTATTCAAGAAGAGCTTGAAAAGACTCTTTTACGGTTAAATAGCGGTACACCTGTCACCGTTCATGGAGCGGGGCGTACAGATGCAGGTGTTCATGCCTATGGACAAGTTATACACTTCGATTTGCCCCAAGAGCGAGATCCAGAGAAGTTACGTTTTGGTTTAGATACGCAATGTCCAGATGATATTGATGTTGTTAGTATTGAACTTGTATCAGAAGAATTTCATGCACGATACAATAAACACAGTAAAACTTATGAGTTCTTAGTAGATGCAGGGCGACCTAAGAACCCCATGATGCGTAATTATGCTACCCACTATCCTTATCCTCTGAGTTTAGCACCTATGCAGGAGGCTGCTAAGGATTTGGTCGGTACACATGATTTTACAGGCTTCACAGCTTCAGGAACTTCTGTAGAAAATAAAGTACGCACAATTACACAAGCTAGTGTATCTATCGATGAGAAAACTGGATTTTATATCTTTACTTTCTGGCAATGGTTTTCTCTATAAGCAAGTTAGAAATATGGTCGGTACCTTGTTGAAGATTGGCAATGATCGCATGCCTGTTTCGCAAGTTAAGACAGTGTTGGAAAGTCGTGATCGTAATCTCGCAGGACCAACGGCAGCAGGAAATGGGTTATATTTGAAGGAGATAAGATATGAGTGATGAATTGATTTTAGCGATTTCGGGGAATGATATTTTTAGTGGTGGCGGACTTCATGCAGATTTAGCGACGTTTACCACAAATAAACAGCATGGATTTGTGGCTCTTACCTGTCTGACAGCTATGACTGAGAATGGTTTTGAGGTCATTCCGGTTGATACTAATGTTTTTAAACAACAACTTGACTCACTAAAAGATGTCCCATTCTCAGCAATAAAAATTGGTTTGTTGCCTAACGTTGAAATCGCAGAATTAACGTTGGATTTTGTTAAAAAACATTCTGATATTCCAATTGTCTTGGATCCCGTTTTAGTATGTAAGGAGACTCATGACGTTGAAGTTTCTCAACTACGTGATGAATTGGTTAAATTTTTCCCTTATACCACGGTTATCACTCCGAACTTACCTGAAGTCGAACTGCTTATAGATAGAAATGTTAAGACTATTGATGACATGAAGCATGCGGCTAGCTATCTCAATGAATTAGGTGCTAAGACTGTCGTTGTCAAAGGTGGAAATCGCTTGGATGGTAATAAAGCGATAGATGTCTTTTATGATGGAACAGACTACAAATTGTTTGAAGAAGCTGTGCTGGATAAAAATAATACCGGTGCAGGATGTACATTTGCTTCAAGTATAGCTAGTGAATTAGTCAAAGGATGTTCAGAAACTGAAGCTGTGGCAAATGCTAAAGCCTTTGTTTATGAATCAATTAAACAATCAAATGAATTTGGAGTAGTTCAATATGCAAAATAAGAAAACAAAAGAGCTAACATTATTAGCTATCTTAACTGCTTTATCAGTGACCTTTGGATTCGTAGCTAAAATTCCGACTCCAACAGGGCTTTTAACTTTGGTAGATGCAGGAATCTACTTACAGCCTTCTATCTTGGCAAGAAAGAAGGGGCAATTGTGGGAGGACTATCTGCATTTTTGATAGATTTGCTATCATCTGCTCCGCAATGGATGTTTATTAGTTTGTTAATCCATGGTGCACAAGGTTATTTTGCTGGATTTAAAGGTAACTATCGTATCCTAGGTCTTCTGATTGCTACAATTGTGATGGTGGGTGGCTATGCACTTGCTTCAGTATTTATGTATGGAACAGGAGCTTCAATCGCAGAAGTGATTCCTAATTTTTGCCAAAACGCTCTCGGCCTAGTCGTTGGATGGGTATTGTATCAAGGATTCAAAAAAGTTCAATCTAAAAAAGGATAATAGTTTTTACTAAAATCCTATTGACAAGTATTGATTTGGGTGATAAGATATAAAAGTTGTCTTAACTGACTTGCCACAAACTTGAAAAGGTTCCAAAACTTTTAAAAAAAGTTATTGACAAGACAAGCTAGAGATGATATTATAAATAAGCTGTTTCGCGAGAGACAGCGGACACGAGAAGTAAAAAAACTTCAAAAAAGTGTTGACAAGGCATTCTAGATTTGCTAGAATATAGAAGTTGTCTTAAGAGAGACAAAGACCTTTGAGAACTGAATAAGAAACCAAGTGCAGGGTTATGATAGAAGAATTATAACCTGTCAATTTACAAGAATAAATCGTCAGACGACGGTAATGAGTTAACGCTCGAACAATTATTAAAGTTTTTAATGAGAGTTTGATCCTGGCTCAGGACGAACGCTGGCGGCGTGCCTAATACATGCAAGTAGAACGCTGAAGAGAGGAGCTTGCTCTTCTTGGATGAGTTGCGAACGGGTGAGTAACGCGTAGGTAACCTGCCTTGTAGCGGGGGATAACTATTGGAAACGATAGCTAATACCGCATAACAATGGATGACTCATGTCATTTATTTGAAAGGGGCAAATGCTCCACTACAAGATGGACCTGCGTTGTATTAGCTAGTAGGTGAGGTAACGGCTCACCTAGGCGACGATACATAGCCGACCTGAGAGGGTGATCGGCCACACTGGGACTGAGACACGGCCCAGACTCCTACGGGAGGCAGCAGTAGGGAATCTTCGGCAATGGGGGCAACCCTGACCGAGCAACGCCGCGTGAGTGAAGAAGGTTTTTCGGATCGTAAAGCTCTGTTGTAAGTCAAGAACGAGTGTGAGAGTGGAAAGTTCACACTGTGACGGTAGCTTACCAGAAAGGGACGGCTAACTACGTGCCAGCAGCCGCGGTAATACGTAGGGTCCCGAGCGTTGTCCGGATTTATTGGGCGTAAAAGCGAGCGCAGGCGGTTTGATAAGTCTGAAGTTAAAGGCTGTGGCTCAACCATAGTTCGCTTTGGAAACTGTCAAACTTGAGTGCAGAAGGGGAGAGTGGAATTCCATGTGTAGCGGTGAAATGCGTAGATATATGGAGGAACACCGGTGGCGAAAGCGGCTCTCTGGTCTGTAACTGACGCTGAGGCTCGAAAGCGTGGGGAGCGAACAGGATTAGATACCCCTGGTAGTCCACGCCGTAAACGATGAGTGCTAGGGTGTTGGATCCTTTCCGGGATTCAGTGCCGCAGCTAACGCATTAAGCACTCCGCCTGGGGAGTACGACCGCAAGGTTGAAACTCAAAAGGAATTGACGGGGGCCCGCACAAGCGGTGGAGCATGTGGTTTAATTCGAAGCAACGCGAAGAACCTTACCAGGTCTTGACATCCCGATGCTATTTCTAGAGATAGAAAGTTACTTCGGTACATCGGTGACAGGTGGTGCATGGTTGTCGTCAGCTCGTGTCGTGAGATGTTGGGTTAAGTCCCGCAACGAGCGCAACCCCTATTGTTAGTTGCCATCATTCAGTTGGGCACTCTAGCGAGACTGCCGGTAATAAACCGGAGGAAGGTGGGGATGACGTCAAATCATCATGCCCCTTATGACCTGGGCTACACACGTGCTACAATGGTTGGTACAACGAGTTGCGAGTCGGTGACGGCAAGCTAATCTCTTAAAGCCAATCTCAGTTCGGATTGTAGGCTGCAACTCGCCTACATGAAGTCGGAATCGCTAGTAATCGCGGATCAGCACGCCGCGGTGAATACGTTCCCGGGCCTTGTACACACCGCCCGTCACACCACGAGAGTTTGTAACACCCGAAGTCGGTGAGGTAACCTTTTGGAGCCAGCCGCCTAAGGTGGGATAGATGATTGGGGTGAAGTCGTAACAAGGTAGCCGTATCGGAAGGTGCGGCTGGATCACCTCCTTTCTAAGGAAAAACGGAATGTACTTGAGTTTCTTATTTAGTTTTGAGAGGTCTTGTGGGGCCTTAGCTCAGCTGGGAGAGCGCCTGCTTTGCACGCAGGAGGTCAGCGGTTCGATCCCGCTAGGCTCCATTGAATCGCAAGATTCAAGTATTGTCCATTGAAAATTGAATATCTATATCAAATTCCATATGTAATTAATTACATATAGATAGTAACAAGAAAATAAACCGAAACGCTGTGAATATTTAATGAGTTAGGTCGAAAGACCAAAATAAGGTTAAGTTAATAAGGGCGCACGGTGGATGCCTTGGCACTAGAAGCCGATGAAGGACGTGACTAACGACGAAATGCTTTGGGGAGCTGTAAGTGAGCAATGATCCAGAGATGTCCGAATGGGGGAACCCGGCAGGTAATGCCTGTCACTCATTACTGTTAAGGTAATGTAGAGGAAGACGCAGTGAACTGAAACATCTAAGTAGCTGCAGGAAGAGAAAGCAAAAGCGATTGCCTTAGTAGCGGCGAGCGAAACGGCAAGAGGGCAAACCGAAGAGTTTACTCTTCGGGGTTGTAGGACTGCAACGTGGACTTAAAGATTATAGAAGAACTACCTGGGAAGGTAGGCCAAAGAGAGTAATAGCCTCGTATTCGAAATAGTCTTTATACCTAGCAGTATCCTGAGTACGGCGAGACACGAGAAATCTCGTCGGAATCTGGGAGGACCATCTCCCAACCCTAAATACTCTCTAGTGACCGATAGTGAACCAGTACCGTGAGGGAAAGGTGAAAAGCACCCCGGGAGGGGAGTGAAATAGAACCTGAAACCGTGTGCCTACAACAAGTTCGAGCCCGTTAATGGGTGAGAGCGTGCCTTTTGTAGAATGAACCGGCGAGTTACGATATGATGCGAGGTTAAGTTGAAGAGACGGAGCCGTAGGAAACCGAGTCTTAATAGGGCGTATTAGTATCATGTCGTAGACCCGAAACCATGTGACCTACCCATGAGCAGGTTGAAGGTGAGGTAAAACTCACTGGAGGACCGAACCAGGGCACGTTGAAAAAGTGCTTGGATGACTTGTGGGTAGCGGAGAAATTCCAAACGAACTTGGAGATAGCTGGTTCTCTCCGAAATAGCTTTTAGGGCTAGCGTCGATGTTAAGTCTCCTGAGAGCACCGTTTGTATTCGAGTTATCAGATTGGTAATCCGGATGACCTCACCCAAACAGTGCTCTACCTCCAAGAGACTTAACATCGACGCTAGCCCTTTAAAAGCTATTTCGGAGAGAACCAGCTATCTCCAAGTTCGTTTGAATTTCTCCACTACCCACAAGTCATCCAAGCACTTTTTCAACGTGCCCTGGTTCGGTCCTCCAGTGAGTTTTACCTCACCTTCAACCTGCTCATGGGTAGGTCACATGGTTTTCGGGCTCTACGACATGATACTAATACGCCCTATTAAGACTCGGTTTCCTACGGCTCCGTCTCTTCAACTTAACCTCGCATCATATCGTAACTCGCCGGTTCATTCTACTAAAGGCACGCTCTCACCCATTAACGGGCTCTGAACTTGTTGTAGGCACACGGTTTCAGGTTCTATTTCACTCCCTCCCGGGGTGCTTTTCACCTTTCCCTCACGGTACTGGTTCACTATCGGTCACTAGAGAGTATTTAGGGTTGGGAGATGGTCCTCCCAGATTCCGACGAGATTTCTCGTGTCTCGCCGTACTCAGGATACTGCTAGGTATAAAGACTATTTCGAATACGAGGCTATTACTCTCTTTGGCCCTACCTTCCCAGGTAGTTCTTCTATAATCTTTAAGTCCACGTTGTAGTCCTACAACCCCGAAGAGTAAACTCTTCGGTTTGCCCTCTTGCCGTTTCGCTCGCCGCTACTAAGGCAATCGCTTTTTGCTTTCTTCCTGCAGCTACTTAGATGTTTCAGTTCACTGCGTCTTCCTCTACATTACCTTAACAGTAATGAGTGACAGGCATAACCTGCCGGGTTCCCCATTCGGACATCTCTGGATCATTGCTCACTTACAGCTCCCCTAAAGCATTTCGTCGTTAGTCACGTCCTTCATCGGCTTCTAGTGCCAAGGCATCCACCGTGCGCCCTTATTAACTTAACCTTATTTTTGGTCTTTTCGACCTAACTCATTAAATATTCACAGCGTTTCGGTTTATTTTCTTGTTACTATCTATATGTAATTAATTACATATGGAATTTGATATAGATATTCAATTTTCAATGGACAATACTTGAATCTTGCGATTCAATGGAGCCTAGCGGGATCGAACCGCTGACCTCCTGCGTGCAAAGCAGGCGCTCTCCCAGCTGAGCTAAGGCCCCACAAGACCTCTCAAAACTAAATAAGAAACTCAAGTACATTCCGTTTTTCCTTAGAAAGGAGGTGATCCAGCCGCACCTTCCGATACGGCTACCTTGTTACGACTTCACCCCAATCATCTATCCCACCTTAGGCGGCTGGCTCCAAAAGGTTACCTCACCGACTTCGGGTGTTACAAACTCTCGTGGTGTGACGGGCGGTGTGTACAAGGCCCGGGAACGTATTCACCGCGGCGTGCTGATCCGCGATTACTAGCGATTCCGACTTCATGTAGGCGAGTTGCAGCCTACAATCCGAACTGAGATTGGCTTTAAGAGATTAGCTTGCCGTCACCGACTCGCAACTCGTTGTACCAACCATTGTAGCACGTGTGTAGCCCAGGTCATAAGGGGCATGATGATTTGACGTCATCCCCACCTTCCTCCGGTTTATTACCGGCAGTCTCGCTAGAGTGCCCAACTGAATGATGGCAACTAACAATAGGGGTTGCGCTCGTTGCGGGACTTAACCCAACATCTCACGACACGAGCTGACGACAACCATGCACCACCTGTCACCGATGTACCGAAGTAACTTTCTATCTCTAGAAATAGCATCGGGATGTCAAGACCTGGTAAGGTTCTTCGCGTTGCTTCGAATTAAACCACATGCTCCACCGCTTGTGCGGGCCCCCGTCAATTCCTTTTGAGTTTCAACCTTGCGGTCGTACTCCCCAGGCGGAGTGCTTAATGCGTTAGCTGCGGCACTGAATCCCGGAAAGGATCCAACACCTAGCACTCATCGTTTACGGCGTGGACTACCAGGGTATCTAATCCTGTTCGCTCCCCACGCTTTCGAGCCTCAGCGTCAGTTACAGACCAGAGAGCCGCTTTCGCCACCGGTGTTCCTCCATATATCTACGCATTTCACCGCACACATGGAATTCCACTCTCCCTTCTGCACTCAAGTTTGACAGTTTCCAAAGCGAACTATGGTTGAGCCACAGCTTTAACTTCAGACTTATCAAACCGCCTGCGCTCGCTTTTACGCCCAATAAATCCGGACAACGCTCGGGACCTACGTATTACCGCGGCTGCTGGCACGTAGTTAGCCGTCCCTTTCTGGTAAGCTACCGTCACAGTGTGAACTTTCCACCTCACACTCGTTCTTGACTTACAACAGAGCTTTTACGATCCGAAAACCTTCTTCACTCACGCGGCGTTGCTCGGTCAGGGTTGCCCCCATTGCCGAAGATTCCCTACTGCTGCCTCCCGTAGGAGTCTGGGCCGTGTCTCAGTCCCAGTGTGGCCGATCACCCTCTCAGGTCGGCTATGTATCGTCGCCTAGGTGAGCCGTTACCTCACCTACTAGCTAATACAACGCAGGTCCATCTTGTAGTGGAGCATTTGCCCCTTTCAAATAAATGACATGGGTCATCCATTGTTATGCGGTATTAGCTATCGTTTCCAATAGTTATCCCCCGCTACAAGGCAGGTTACCTACGCGTTACTCACCCGTTCGCAACTCATCCAAGAAGAGCAAGCTCCTCTCTTCAGCGTTCTACTTGCATGTATTAGGCACGCCGCCAGCGTTCGTCCTGAGCCAGGATCAAACTCTCATTAAAAAATTTAATAATTGTTCGAGCGTTAACTCATTACCGTCGTCTGACGATTTATTCTTGTAAATTGACAGGTTATAATTTCTTCTATAACCCTGCACTTGGTTTCTTATTCAGTTCTCAAAGGTCTTTGTCTCTCTTAAGACAACTTCTATATTCTAGCAAATCTAGAATGTCTTGTCAACACTTTTTTTGAAGTTTTTTTCACTTCTCGTGTCCGCTGTCTCTCGTGAAACAGCTTATTTATAATATCATCTCTAGCTTGTCTTGTCAATAACTTTTTTAAAGTTTTGGAACCTTTTCAAGTTTGTGGCAAGGCAATTAAGACAACTTTTATATCTTAACACCCAAATTAATGCTTGTCAATAGGATTTTAGTAAAGCTATTAATCTTTTTTAGATTGAACCTTTTTGAATCCTTGATACAATACCCATCCAACGACTAGGCCGAGAGCGTTTTGGCAGAAATTAGGAATCACTTCTGCGATTGAAGCTCCTGTTCCATACATAAATACTGAAGCAAGTGCATAGCCACCCACCATCACAATTGTAGCAATCAGAAGACCTAGGATACGATAGTTACCCTTAAATCCAGCAAAATAACCTTGTGCACCATGGATTAACAAACTGATAAACATCCATTGCGGAGCAGATGATAGCAAATCTATCAAAAATGCAGATAGTCCTCCCACAATTGCCCCTTCTTTCTTGCCAAGATAGAAGGCTGTGAAGTAGATTCCTGCATCTACCAAAGTTAAAAGCCCTGTTGGAGTCGGAATTTTAGCTACGAATCCAAAGGTCACTGATAAAGCTGTTAAGATAGCTAATAATGTTAGCTCTTTTGTTTTCTTATTTTGCATATTGAACTACTCCAAATTCATTTGATTGTTTAATTGATTCATAAACAAATGCTTTAGCATTTGCCACAGCTTCAGTTTCTGAACATCCTTTAACTAATTCACTAGCTATACTTGAAGCAAATGTACATCCTGCACCTGTATTGTTTTTGTCTAGCACAGCTTCTTCAAACAATTTGTAATCTGTTCCATCATAAAAGACATCTATCGCTTTATTACCATCCAAGCGATTTCCACCTTTGACAACGACAGTCTTAGCACCTAATTCATTGAGATAGCTAGCCGCATGCTTCATATCATCAAGAGTCTTAACCTTTCTATCTATAAGCAGTTCGACTTCAGGTAAGTTCGGAGTGATAACCGTGGTATAAGGGAAAAAAATTTAACCAATTCATCACGTAGTTGAGAAACTTCAACGTCATGAGTCTCCTTACATACTAAAACAGGATCCAAGACAATTGGAATATCAGAATGTTTTTTTAACAAAATCCAACGTTAATTCCGCGATTTCAACGTTAGGCAACAAAACCAATTTTAATTGCTGAGAATGGGATATCTTTTAGTGAGTCAAGTTGTTGTTTAAAAAAACATTAGTATCAACCGGAATAACCTCAAAACCATTCTCAGTCATAGCTGTCAGACAGGTAAGAGCCACAAATCCATGTTGTTTATTAGTGGTAAACGTCGCTAAGTCTGCATGAAGTCCGCCACCACTAAAAAAATATCATTCCCCGAAATCGCTAAAATCAATTCATCACTCATATCTTATCTCCTTCAAATATAATCCATTTCCTGCTGCTGTTGGTCCTGCGAGATTACGATCACGACTTTCCAACACTGTCTTAACTTGCGAAACAGGCATGCGACCATTGCCAATCTTCAACAAGGTGCCGACCATATTTCTAACTTGCTTATAGAGAAAACCATTCCCAGAAAAAGTAAAGATATAAAATCCAGTTTTCTCATCGATAGATACACTAGCTTGTGTAATTGTGCGTACTTTATTTTCTACAGAAGTTCCTGAAGCTGTGAAGCCTGTAAAATCATGTGTGCCGACCAAATCCTTAGCAGCCTCCTGCATAGGTGCTAAACTTAGAGGGTAGGGATAGTGGGTCGCATAATTACGCATCATAGGGTTCTTAGGTCGCCCTGCATCTACTAAGAACTCATAAGTTTTACTGTGTTTATTGTATCGTGCATGAAATTCTTCTGATACGAGTTCGATACTAACAACATCAATATCATCTGGACATTGCGTATCCAAACCAAAACGTAACTTCTCTGGATCCCGCTCCTGGGGCAAATCGAAGTGTATAACTTGTCCATAGGCATGAACACCTGCATCTGTACGACCCGCTCCATGAACGGTGACAGGTGTTCCGCTATTTAACCGTAAGAGAGTCTTTTCAAGTTCTTCTTGAATAGAACGTGCATTTGGTTGTCTTTGAAAACCTGAGAAAAGTGTACCATCATAGGAAATTGTCGCTTTGTATCTAACCATAAAATTATCATATCAGATTTTTTCAAGGATAAAAAGTAGGTCGATTGTCAACTGACCCCATACAGCTTTGACATAAAGAAAAAGACGCTTTCAGCGTCCTTCCTTTATAAATCTTCTAAGGCATCCTTTACTTTATTGAAGAAACCTTTTTTCTGTGGTGCGATTTTTTCATCTCCACTTGCCTTGGCGAATGCAAGGAGAGCTTCTTTTTGAGCATCGTTTAGCTTCGTAGGAGTTACAATCTTAACTGTAACGTGTTGGTCTCCTTGTGAACCTCCACGAAGACGTGGAGCACCCTTTCCTTTTAGACGGAAAGTTTTGCCTGTTTGAGTTCCTGCTGGAATAGTCATCTCAACGTTTCCGTGAACTGTTGGTACTTCGACAGTATCACCAAGAGCGGCTTGGACAAAAGAAATGTTAAGTGTATAGTAAATTGTTGATCCATCACGAGTAAACTTATCGCTTGGATTAACATTGATGATTACAAAGAGGTCTCCATAAGGACCACCATTGAAACCAGCTTCACCTTGACCTGCAAGACGGATTTGTTGACCTGTTTCAACACCTGCTGGAATCTTGACAGATACTTTGTGGCTTTGTTTTTCATGTCCTGTTCCGTGACAAGTTTGACATGGCTCTTTAATTTCTTGACCTGTTCCATGACAGACATCACAGGTTACTTGACGACGCATCATACCAAGTGGTGTTTGCGTATCGACATTGATAACCCCTTGACCATGACAGCGACCACAAGTTACAGGGCTTGTTCCAGGTTTTGCACCAGATCCCGAACATGTCTTACATGTTGCTTCACGATTGTAGTGAACTTCTTTTTCGGCACCAAAAATCGCCTCTTCGAAGCTTAGGTTGACACGGTACTGAAGATCATCACCTTGACGTGGAGCATTCGGGTTACGAGTAGCACCACCACCAAAGAAGCTAGAGAAGATATCCTCAAAGCCACCAAAGCCTGCACCACCATCAAAGCCACCAAAGCCTCCTTGACCTCCAAAACCATTCGCACCATCTGGTCCGTATTGGTCATAGGCTGCACGTTTTTGGTCATCACTTAAAGTTTCGTAGGCCTCTTGAACCTCTTTATATTTTTCTTCCGCACCTGGTTCTTTATTAATGTCTGGGTGGTATTTCTTAGACATCTTACGATAGGCACGTTTAATTTCATCTTGAGAGGCATCCTTAGATACCCCAAGACGATCGTAATATTCGGTATTGTTCATAATCATACCTTGCTGCAATTTGTCAATATTACATTTCAGATACGTCTGGTCTTCCTTTCACAAACTTTCCTTTTAGAATCTCCCTCCAAAGACAGTCACAGACTGACGTTTTAACACGTTTTCTTTGTTCGCGAGGACTGCGCCTGATGATAGTTTCAGATCTTCCTAAAATTTCTGGGAACTTAATGATTTACTATTAACATGTTATCAAAATTTGTCTATCCTCATTTTCCGATTGTCAACAGTATTCTTTTCACGATAGACCAAGTTGTCCACTTTAGATTGTCTGTGGCATCATGCATAATCACGACTATTCTGTACATTTAGTTCTGGTAGAAAGTTCCGTTTTAATAGCCGATAAGTCGAGATCGCCATTCTGGATTTGCTGACTTTATCACTTAGAAAGACGCACAGATATGCGACAAAGCGAGCTCTTGACTCCGTCATTTCTGTTCTACTATGTCTCTCTCATTCTTTAGAACGAGATTTAGACCACCAACTGTTCATCCCGTAGTCTAGGTACGCTAAAAGTTGATCTGTACTTGCAGTCACGTAAAGTCAAGGTTATATCTTCTGCATACGCATGGATCTCTAAACTGATATTTCGCGATGTTCAAGACTAGCTGCAGTCAGTACCAACTATCAGATATGCCACAAAATTCAGCTGAAATACCTGTAGGTCGCTATCAATCATCTGTATTAGATGCTCATCGATACAGACAGAGCCAGCTGGACGTATAGCACTATGAGGTCTATCCAGTAGAGAAAGGATTTGTCCAATGCTGAAAATAGAAGTGCTACTCCATGATATGACATCTGCTTCATTTTGACTGACAGAGGTGAGTTTGCAACCTCTGGATTTCTCCTTTATCATTTACGACGCTCGAGTTTTCTAAACACACACTAGTAATGTGATCGAGCATCGCACCTCTTGGTGAAAAAGAGAAATCTTCCTATTTTCACTGTGAGGTTTTAATGGACTTTACATCTTATTTTTCAGTAAACTCTCCGTCTACAACATCGTCGCCTGAGTTATCTGCTGTTTGTGCACCTTCTGCTCCTGCTTGAGCTTGTTGTGCTGCTGCAGCTTGTTCGTAAAGTTTAACTGCAAGAGCTTGAGCTTTTTCGTTAAGAGCTTCCAATTTAGCCTTCATGTCATCAAGATTGCCTGATTCTTGAGCTTTCTTAAGGTCATCAAGAGCTGATTGAGCAGCATCACGTTCTGTGTCGAAGCCTTTACCTTCTGTTTCTTTGATTGTTTTTTCAGTCGCAAAGATAGCTTGGTCAACTTCGTTACGAAGATCTACTTCTTCTTTACGTTTTGCATCTGCTTCAGCATTTGCTTCAGCATCTTTCATCATCTTTTCAATTTCTTCGTCTGTCAAACCAGAGTTAGATTGGATGACAATTGTTTGTTCTTTTTGAGTTCCAAGGTCTTTAGCTTTAACAGATACGATACCGTTCTTGTCAATATCGAAAGTAACTTCGATTTGTGGGATACCACGAGGTGCAGCTGGGATATCAGTCAATTGGAAGCGTCCAAGAGTCTTGTTATCCGCTGCCATTGGGCGTTCACCTTGAAGAACGTGGATGTCAACGGCTGGTTGGTTATCTGCTGCAGTTGAGAAGACTTGTGATTTAGATGTTGGAATAGTAGTGTTGCGGTCAATAAGTTTTGTGAACACTCCACCCATTGTTTCGATACCAAGTGACAATGGCGTTACATCAAGAAGGACAACGTCTTTGACATCACCAGTAATAACACCACCTTGGATAGCAGCACCCATGGCAACTACTTCATCAGGGTTAACTGATTTGTTTGGTTCTTTACCAGTTTCAGCTTTAACAGCTTCTACAACGGCAGGGATACGAGTTGAACCACCGACAAGGATAACTTCGTCAATATCTGACAAGCTCAAACCTGCATCTGAAAGGGCTTGACGAACTGGAGTTTTCGTACGTTCTACAAGGTCACGAGTCAAATCATCGAATTTCGCACGAGTCAATGTCATTTCCAAGTGAAGAGGTCCAGCCTCACCAGCAGTGATGAATGGCAAGCTGATTTGTGTTGAAGTGACACCAGAAAGGTCTTTCTTAGCTTTTTCAGCTGCATCTTTCAAACGTTGAAGAGCCATCTTGTCTGTTGACAAGTCGATGCCATTTTCTTTCTTGAATTCTTCAACCATGTGGTCGATGATTTTTTGGTCAAAGTCATCACCACCGAGTTTGTTATCCCCTGCAGTGGCCAATACGTCAAAGACACCGTCACCAAGTTCAAGGATAGATACGTCGAATGTACCACCACCAAGGTCGAATACCAAGATTTTTTCTTCTTTATCAGTCTTATCCAAACCATAAGCAAGAGCTGCTGCTGTTGGTTCGTTGACGATACGTTCTACTTCAAGACCAGCGATTTTACCAGCGTCTTTTGTTGCTTGACGTTGCGCATCGTTGAAGTAAGCAGGAACTGTGATAACTGCTTTAGTTACTTTTTCACCAAGGTAATCTTCAGCATAACCTTTCAAATATTGAAGAATCATAGCTGAAATCTCTTGTGGTGTGTATTCTTTACCGTTTGCAGAAACTTTTTCAGAAGTACCCATCTTAGATTTGATAGAGATGATTGTATCTGGGTTTGTTACTGCTTGACGTTTTGCAGCGTCACCAACGATGATTTCACCGTTTTTGAATGACACAACAGATGGAGTTGTGCGGTTACCTTCTGGATTTGCGATAATTTTTGATTCAGTTCCTTCAAGAACTGCTACTGCTGAGTTTGTTGTCCCTAAGTCAATACCAATGATTTTAGACATATGTTTTTCCCCTTTTTACTTTAATTTCTATTTTGCTTTTTTATCTTTCATTCATAGTTTTCTGTCATTTCGGACAAGTTTTCAATTAATTATATACAACTACCATAGCTGGGCGTAAGACGCGTTCGTGGAGTTTATATCCTTTTTGGAAAACTTGTGCAATCGTGTCTGCTGGATGTTCATCATCTGCAGGCATTGTTTGAATAGCCATGTGGAAGTTATGGTCGAAATCACCATCTGCTGGAATTTCTTCAATTCCTTCCTCTTTAAGAGCATGCACTAAACTTTCTTGCACCATTTCCAAACCTTTTTTGACATCATCAGTCAAGCCCTCAACGGCAAGAGCACGTTCAAGGTTATCAAGTGATGGTAAAATCGCTTTTGCCAAATCTTAGCTTCTGATACTTTTTGCAATTGTTGACGTTCTTCATTTGCACGTCGCTGAATGTTTTGCATTTCTGCATGGGCACGAAGGTATTTGTTTTCAAATTCTTCGGCACGCGCTTGGGCTTCCTCAAGTTCAGAAGGTTCGCTTACTTCCTCTACAACTTCTTCAGTTGTCTCCGTAGCTTCCTCTTCTTTCACTTCTTCTTTTTTAATATCTTCAGTCAAGGCATACACCTCTTTCTATACTTTTTAAATGTTATATCTTAGTTAACTTCATAATGGTTACTATTGAGGTAACGGTAATAATCCGTCAACTTCATAACCAAAACTCTACTAATAACATTGACCAAACTAACCATGCGACGATAATCCATTTCAACTGGGCCAATCACATGCATGAGTGCCATCCCACGATAAGGAATCAGGAATTTATGACTCATAACTGTGACATTTTCAAGCGCTTCTTCAGTTGATTCTGCAACCGAAATCTTAGTCACTTCATCATCGGAGATAGCTGATCGAAGCTCAAGTGCCACATGTTGTGGATTGTCCAAAAAAATTGATAGGTTTTTAAGTCGGCATAAGTCAGTGATGCAACCTTACCTTCGATGAAAATCAATTCCTTAAAAAGTTGTGAAAAGATATAATCAAACAAATCTAAAACATTATCTGTTATCTTGAAATACTTTTGCACAATCTGAGGAATCTCAGTTCTCAATCGGTAATGGATATCTAAGACAGTGTTTCCCAAAAAACGTTCTTGAACAAGCTTATGAAGAATCTCCAAATCACTAGACAAGAAATTTTTTGGAATAGCAAACTGAACTGTCACAGGCTTAGATTCATCTAGAGTAAGAACCGCTAAAGCGTCGTGATTGGATAGATGAACAATGTCAAACCCAGTCAGACGTTGTCGTGTCGGCTCCACATCTTGAATCACTGCTGTACATCCTGTCATTTCTGCCAGCAGCTTCGTCGCTGCATCCAAAATATCTTCAAGTTTAAAGGCTTCAAAATCAAAGGCCTTGACCACTTGATAAACATCTTGTTCATCAATCGTATCAAGATTCAAAGAATTAGCGACGAAATACTGGAAACCTGCTCGGCTTGGCATACGCCCACTAGAAGTATGAGCTTTTTCAAGATAGCCCATCTTTTCAAGCTTGGCCATGTCATTACGAATGGTCGCTGAACTCGAATCAATTGATTCTTGTAATGCTTTAGAACCAACCGGTTCATGTGTACGAGTGAACATCTCAACTATCAAATTCAAAATAGTGTTTTGCCTTTGCGTAATCACGATGTCACCTCATTTCTATTTATTAGCACTCTGGCACATCGACTGCTAACTTATGATTCTATTATACACCTAAACTTGAACATGTCAACCCAAAAAACCAAAAAATTAGCACTCTTTTTGTAAGAGTGCTAAAAATACATCTTAAGACCTAGAAAAGCAAAAAAAGAGCACCTCAGAGGCACTCTAATCTTATCAATCATATTTTTGACAAATGATAGGTCTCAATAATAGATATGAGGTGTTTGGCATAATCTGGATCACTGCTAAATCCCGCAGCTTGTAGTTTTTTTCTGCCGCAACTTTATAACTAGTCGTTCCTGCCACCTCTTTATAGGTCGACTCGCCCCACGTTCCTTGGCGAAGTTCTTCTAAATAAGTCATCATAGAACTTGACCAATCCTTAAAAACTGCAAAATCCACCTTTTGATATTGCCATTTCCCTTTACTGTAGATACTATCCTTTAAACGAATACGTTCTTGACCTGGCTGAGCAGGGAGACTGTAGATGTTATGGTATTTAACAGATAAAAGACTGCTACCATAATTCGACTCATATGCAGCTTGACTAAGGAGAATAGACGCAGGTACACCATAGTTTTTAGACATCTTTTGAGCTGTTGGAGCTAAGGTCTCAATAAATTCTTGCTGTGTGTAAGCAACCTTTACCGAACGAGCATTATCATCTGTAGAGGCATGAAGAATCAAAGGTAAGAGAATACCTAAAGCGAAAACAACAACTAAGGTAATGAAGGCTTTTAGTTTAAAACGTCGTCTCACTTAGCTTTCTCCTTTAATAATGCCAAATATTCCTCCAAAGAAAGATTATGTTCAGTCATATACTCTGCTGACTCTTTACCAACATAGCGGAAATGCCAATCCTCGTAGCCTACACCCGTTGACGATGTTTACCATCTGGAAAACGAAGAACAAAGCCATATTTCGGCGCCAATTCTTTGACTTTAGCTACTGTATCTGGATCTGCTTCATTTAAGCTATCCACAGTACTCATATCAATCGCAAGACCTGTCTGGTGTTCACTCGCTCCTGGTGGTTGTGAATAGGTTTGAACCTTTTTCTCCGCCTGAGACTCCGTCAAACTTGGGTCGGCAGCCATTTCCTGCTGAACATAACTGTTATAAAGTTCTGTCTGATAAGCAACACTACGATAACCTGATATCAAGTGATAACTTGGATCAATTTCTTGAGCAGCTGCTAAAAACTGCTTCACATTCTTAGCAATTCTTGCATCTACAGAAACACCATCAACGTCAGCAATCTCAGGGTTAAGTTCTTTAGACTTATTATCACGATTTACCAAAAGCAATTCCCAGTCTTTAGGCGATACATCAGGTAGTCCCTTTGTATCCTTGCTTCGAGTCGCATCGGTGGCTTGTTTACTACTTTTTGTTACTGACGATCCATTGGCTTGTTGGACTGTACGACTGACACCAAATACTGAATAAAGTCCTGCTGCAATCAAAAGCATCGCAATCAAGACACTACTGATAACCAAAAACCAGTTGGTTTGCTTTTTCGCCTGACGGCGACTTGGATAGTTATTTTTTACCATTTTCTTTTTCTATTATCTCTCGCCCAACCTGACGATAGGTCATATCGCCAAGTGCTTCTAATGTAAATTTACCATTTTCATAAGCAACAACAGTAACCGAACCGTTGTCCAATGAAGGATGCTCGACAGAAGGATCAATTAACCAAGCAAAGGTTGCAATGGTCATACCGTGACTAACGACGATAGCATTACCGCCACCAGACCTCTCAAGATCTTCTGCAATAGCTGTGAACCCCTCTAAAATACGTTTTCTGAGCACTTCCCAAGGCTCTGCCCAACCAGCCGTATCCACATCAAGAATACCTTGTGCAAGCTCAGGATAAGTTACCTCATGCAAATCCTTACCTTGAAAAGCATCTGTTCTCGGTAGCACACCGTAGAAAAGTTCACCGTCATAGCCACCATCTAAACTACCAAAACACCACTCACGAATACGTTTGTCACGTTTATAAGGAATAGTTTCCAAACCCGTCTCACGTAAAATGATATCCATGGTTTGAATCGTTCGACCTGAATCACTAGAATATGCGGCCTTGAAAGGAATACCTGCTGCTTTCAGACCTACTCCCAATTCACGAATACCTTCCTCACCGAACGGGGTCAAAGGGCTATCAGACCAACCTTGTGCACGACCAATGGTGTTAAACATCGTTTTGCCGTGTCTCGCAATATACAACTTAACCTTACTCATAGCGCCCCTTCTTTCCGTCATTTGAATTCATTATAGCACAAATCCCCTCGACTATCTAGCCAGCGAGACCATCAGAAAATGCCTTACCAATTGGCAAAGCATTTATCATCCGCTTAGTTTTTAAAGCTGTGAACAGGAGCTGGGATTTGACCACCACGCGCAATGAAGTCAGCCGATGAAGCTTTGTTTACCTTCATTACTGGTGCATAACCAAGAAGACCTCCAAGTTCCAACATATCACCTTCCTTACCATAAGGAATGATACGAACAGCTGTTGTTTTCTGGTTAATGACACCGATTGCCGCTTCATCAGCAATCATGGCCGCGATTGTTGTATCTGGCGTATCAGCAGGAATAGCAATCATGTCTAGACCAACAGAACAGATAGCTGTCATAGCTTCCAATTTTTCAAGGTTGATATGACCAGATTGAACCGCAGCAATCATACCTTCATCTTCAGAAACTGGAATAAAGGCACCTGACAAACCACCAACTTGGTTACATGCCATGATACCGCCTTTTTTAACTTGGTCGTTAAGAAGGGCTAGAGCTGCAGTAGTACCATGCGTACCAACAACTTCAAGACCCATCGCTTCAAGTACACGGGCTACTGAATCACCAACTGCTGGTGTTGGCGCAAGAGACAAATCTACAATACCAAACTCGACACCAAGACGTTCGCTGGCCATTTGACCAACTAACTGACCAACACGTGTGATTTTGAAGGCGGTCTTCTTAACTGTTTCAGCTAGAACATCGAAACTTTCGCCTGGAACTTTCTCAACTGCACGTTGCACAACACCAGGACCTGAAACCCCAACATTGATTACAACATCAGCCTCACCAACACCGTGGAAGGCACCTGCCATAAATGGATTATCTTCAACCGCATTAGCAAAGACCACCAATTTACCTGGGCCCATTGGATCTGCCTCAGAAGCCTCTTTGATGATACGTCCCATGTCACGTACTGCTGTCATGTTAATACCAGTCTTTGTTGAACCAATGTTGACAGATGAGCAGACAAAATCAGTCTCTGCAAGCGCACGTGGAATAGAATTAATAAGAATCTCATCACCTTTTTGATAGCCCTTTTGAACGAGTGCAGAGAAACCACCAATAAAGTTAACGCCGATTTCCTTAGCTGCTCGGTCTAATGCCTTCGCAAAAGGTACATGGTCTGTTGCATCTGTTGCCGCACCGATGATTGAGATCGGAGTAACAGACACACGTTTATTAACAATCGGAATACCAAGTTCAGCTGCAATTTCGTCACCAACAGCTACCAAATTTTAGCCTTAGATACAATCTTGTTATAGACTTTTTCCGCCGCCTTATCGATATCTGAATCGATACAGTCTAGGAGTGAAATCCCCATGGTAATGGTACGAACATCAAAGTTCTGCTCCTCAATCATGGCAATGGTTTCTGTGACCTGTTTAATATCCATTTTAAGCTACTCCTATCTTACAAGTTGTGCATAGCATCAAAAATTGCTGAGCTTTGGATGTTGATTTTAACATTCAATGACTCACCAAAGGCTTCCAATTCCGCACGTAGGTGTGTAAAATCTTGTTTGTCTTCCGATGATACAACCGCCATCATGGTAAAGAATTCATCAAGAACTGTTTGAGAGATATCATCAATATTCAAGCCAAGTTCTGCCACCTTAGTCGCAACACCCGCAACAATACCTGCTTTGTCCTTACCTACAACTGTAATAATCGCTTTCATGAGAAGCCTCCATCATTTTATTTTGTATAATTTTAGCATATTTTGATTAAAAATGCTATTTTTTATGAAATTTGCATCTTTTTTCTTGAAAAAGACGAATGTTTCCGAGAATTTTAACTAATATCGTTTATGAAAACATCCTCTCTTTGACCCAACTACTTGTGGATAAACTTGTTCACAACCTAAATAATTTCCTTCTTTTAAAACCTTGAAAAATCAAGATTCAACACTATCAACAGACTTTTCCACACCTGTGGATAAGTCTGTGGGTAACTTGTCGATAAACAAAAAATATCGCCAAATTCAGGCGATATCTTAGCTTTATTTCCATTTTAAATTAACATGGGCATTCATTTCTTTATATGCAGTATCTATACGCTCTTTGGTTTCTTCATCAAGTTTATTTCTATATTTACCACCCTTAATGAAATCCTCTAAAATATAAGTTTGGTAAGTATACAAAGGATATCCCTCTGGTGAAGTTGTTCCTTTAGGCGTACGGTTAACCCAAGTCGGATGTGCTTGAGCAGTCTTAATCGTGGTTTGACCATTCTTTTTCTCAAGGGTGACATCCATTAAGACACCCCTCTCTGTCCACTCTGCACTATCCACACCATCCATGGTCTCTATGCGCTGGTTTGAGATGAAATTACCCATTGAGTAAATAATAAGTTTTTGCTGTCCATCCTTTTTAACCACCTCAGAAGGTTCTACCACATGAGGATGACCTCCAAAGATAATATCAGCACCCCAATCAATCATCTTATGATAGAGTTTAACCTGTTCATCTGTAGGTTCCAAACGATATTCAACACCCATCTGAGGCATGATAACCGTGATATCTGCTTCTTTTTCGGCACGCTGAATCTCGGCTTTCATACGTTTTTCATCCAAATTCGATAAGTGGTCTGCAACCTCTTTATCCGTCAAGTTCGACTCTAAACCATTGTAACCATAAGCATAGGAAAGTATTGCAACTTTGATGCCATTAACATTCTTGATGAGGAGTGGCGCCTTGTCTCGCACCGGCTTTTCGTAAACACCAACAGGATCAATTCCCACTTTTTTAAAAGCATCAGACGTTGTAAAAGCTCCCTCTAAACCAGAATCCAAGATATGATTATGGGCCAAATCCATAACATCATAACCAGCATCCTTAATAGCTGCTGTCACTGATTGAGGAGCATTAAACAGAGGATAGCCTGACAAAGGATAATCAGGATTAATCGTTCCCTCAAAATCACCCAAGGTCAAATCGGCCTGCTTTAACCACGGCTTCACATAAGTAAAATTCTCCGTAAAATCATAGCTACCATCTGCCTGCAGGGCACTCATATAGAGACCGTCATGATAGAGCAAGTCCCCATTAGCCATGATACGTGCTGTCTGTACCTGGTTTGAGACATTCTTTTGCTGTTCGTTCTTACTATGAACAATTAAAATTTCAAGAAAGCAAACCTAAGACGAGAGCAATCAACCCCATCAAAATCTTATTAGTCATCGCATTGTCACGCTTTTTAGCTTGGCTCTGTTTCATAACACTCTCCTTTTTCATACTCCTAGTGTACCAAAAAAACTTATCCATTAATGATAAAAAAGATTAACAAACGGTTACATCTCACCCTTATAACAACTTTAAAAATACAGTAGCTCTGTTCAAATAAAATAAAAACCCTACTTCACGAGAAGTAGAGTTCTGTTAATGATTATCGTGTTGGTGTGTATTCCAAATCTTTTCCATGTTTAGCTACAAAGTCAGACATCTCAGAGTCTGGAATTTGACGCAAGTAGAGATTGGCACGAATCGTTGGATCTTCCTCACGACAAGTCGAAAGAACGAGGTATTTATCTGAAGCACTAACCTTCAAATCCTTGTTTTTAACATCAGCCGTATCATAGATAATATCTAATTGTTCCTTAAATCCTTATCATCTTTGAATGATGTACGGTAGAAAGCTGTATCCTCAGGAACAATAACCATCGCAAAAGCTTCATAATAATACTTTCTTTGAGGGGTTTCTACAACAACATACTTGTGTTTGTCAAAAAACGACTGATCACTGTAGTAGTTAACATCATTAAACATACGATGGTCTTCTACCTGACTTCCTCTAGCGTGACCAAAAAGCCAAGTCAAACGGTCACTAAAATCTTTCTTATTGTCTGTATCCATGAATACAGTACCAAACAGAGGCTTATTACCTCCTTCGAAAGTTTTATCTAGATATGTAGAATTATCTTTAGTTTGTACAACAGGCTCATCTAATTGAGTGCCTGGTGCATAGATATAAGCAATCGTATCTGAATTAGTTGCAGAAAGACCATCAAACTTCGACTTGAGATACTTCTTTTCATCATCGGTAGGTTTATAGTCACTGACTTGAGTAACCTTATTCCCAAGTGAATGAGCATTGTTTCCTGTAAAAAGTTTGACTCCACCAATAATCACTAATCCTAATACAAGAATGGATGCCAAAATACTTAAGGATTTTTTATTTAAGATCTTCGTGCTACTATTGCGTTTACTCATAAATCTCTACTCTCTCTTCATTTTATTATTAATAATAAAATATCACTGAAGCCTAACTTCAGTGATATTCTTGGTAATAACTAGTAATCACTAATTATTTTACTGCCGCAGTATTTGGAAGAGCTTTTGCTTCTGCTTTAGAACCTGATTTGTTTTCTTTAACTGCTTTAGATTTTTCTTCTGCTTTTTTAGCTTTTTCTGCTGAAGTTTGAGCTTTTTTCACATCTTCTTGTGATGGAGCAGTTTTATCTTCTGCTTGAGCTCCATGTTCCGCTTCATAACGAGCGTTCTTTTGTTCTGGAGTTTCATTCAAAATGTAGTAATTACCTTCTTTTTTAGAAGCAGTATTCCATTTCTTTTGAAGTTCTTCAGTGTAACGGTTACGAACGTTGTTACGAGCAGTATTCAAAGCTGATTCATAAGCTTCTTTCTTTTCAGTGTAAAGGTGTGATCCGCCTTCAACCGCATCAAATTCAGATTTAGCTGCAACTACTGCTGGATCTTGAGCTGCTTCAGCATCGATATCTTCTTGATGCCCTGCCAAGTATTCATTTACTTTACGAGCATTTTCAAATTCTGTTTGAGCGTTGTAGGCATCATTCACACCACCACCTGTTGTTGGTTGGTCATATGCTCCTGGAGTGTTAGCTCCACCATTGATATCCGCAACTGCTGGCGCTGCAGCCGCAAAAAGCGCAAGAACTGCTGCTGAAGTAAGCAATACTTTTTTCATAATTAATTCTCCTCTATAAACAACTTATTTTTTTATCAGGTATTCCCGATACCCATTGATTATAACACTATTTAGAGATATGTCAACATTTTTTAAAAAATTTTTTTGAATTTTAATATATCCTACAATTCGCACAAATAATGGGTTTTTTTAGAACATACTAACCAATAGTTATGATTAACTATTTTTTTAATTTTTAGTGTTATTTTTGAGCATTTTGTTATGAGCTTACCTTAAGTTAAAAATACAAAAAGAACATCCATATATAAAAAGCATAATTTGTAAAATATACATTCTTTATTATGATAACTTTTTATTTCAAAACCTCAAATAATCTTTGTTGAAGATAAAAAAACTCTTGATTTCAATAAATTTGAAGTGCAGAACAATATCATCCTCCAAATGAATGTATTCATTCACTTTTTATCATTTTTTTGTATGATAACTACATAATATGCAAGACCTCACAATTGAATAGATTAGAGAAATATTAGCATTTGAGAGTATTTCCACCTAAAAAGTTCTATTATTGGTTAAAATTCTTGAAAAATAAACTATTATCTTATTTTTTTGAAAGCGTTTCAACTAAAATGTTATTACGAAAAACTCCTTTGAAAATACTCCCTTTTACCACTACCTCGCCATAGAATAACAAGTTTCCAAAAACTGATACACAAATCAATTCGATTGTTTTACTTCTCTTATTTCAGACGAAATAGTTCTTCCACTTGTTTATTAAAGACTTGCGCTATTTTTAAAGCCATTTCCAACGAAGGGTTGTAGCGGTTATTTTCCAAGTGAACAATCGTTTCTCTCCGTATTCCTACTTGATCTGCTAAATCTTGTTGAGTCATACCATAAGCTTCCCTTACTTCTTTCAAGTTAGTCTTTATTTTACTTTCTTTCGCCATATTTCATCCCCTTTTTTCAGTGATAAAGTAAGTAATGGCAAATAATAAGAGTAAAAAAGCCACCAAAATATAAAGGAATCCAGCATTCAAAACGAAAACTTTACAGACAGCTATCAAGGTTGCCATTCCCAATAATATAAAGATTGCTATTGTAAACAAAATGGAAGAGGACTTTGCAATATTTCTATAAAATCGTTCATCGGGTTCTTCATTAATTCTCTTGAATAAGAAGTAAAACATTAATAACAATTGAACACTTAATCCAATTCCTAACATTATATTCTTAATCAAAGAACCAGGAGTTAGAAGCCAAACTCAATAGTATAGATTGAGGACGAGAGAAATACAAGCACTGTATATAATTTTGCAGTAATCCCAAACATTTTTTTCTCTTTCTTTTGATAGGTTGATTTTGAGAGGACCGATAGCATCGTACAAACCAAATACGAAGGAAGCCAAGCCGTCGTCATAATAGCACCTTTCGCTAGAATCGGTAGGTGATTCCCCAGCAATAAAACTAAACATACAACAATAAGCACGCTAGAGATATAAAGAATTATCTTTAAGTTCTTCGATATTTTCATTTTAGTCACCTCTTTTTAGTATGTTATAAATATATCACACCTTATCTGTTATAAATATATCACATTGTTATAAGAATTTCAAGATGAAGACAAAACTCTAGTAAGATTTTGAACACTTTTCAGAAATCTATACAAAAAACACCTTGCAAACTGCAAAGTGTTTTCGTTTGTATTCTGCTTTCCAGCAACGAATTAACGTTTTGAGAATTGTGAAGCTTTACGAGCTTTCTTAAGACCTGGTTTGGAAAGTATGGATTTCAGTTGGACTAAAAACAGCGTAATATCAAGGATTTTCTGAACAATATCTACTTTTTAATTTCATAAAATCTGAATCAATATTTTTAAAATAGGGGAATAGTTTAGGTCTCTAAGCATTAAAATAATACACCTAACTTTGGTCACCGTTTTTTAGTTATTCACTCTTTTTTCGGATAGTGTTTTTAAAGTTATGATGTAAAATGCCACAATTAAAACACTATACATCATAATCGGAGGATAGAGAATTAAGGATAGAATCAATCCCACTCCTTTAATTATTAGGTCAGGTATCAATAACTTCCTATATTGTACGGTAGCTTCAAGTAATTCTTTCTGATCTATATTGGGTTTTATCAATTACTTTATGTAAAAAAACCAGTTTGCTACCGTTGAAACAATAACGATCAGTCCATAAAAAGAGCTGTGCCGTATGATTCATGAAATGACTACTAACTATTCCAGTAGCATAGGGCATAAATGAAACAAAAAATAAAAGATACAAATCCTTTCAAATTCCTCCCTTTTCAACTTGGCTAACTTGACCTGCATTACCTAGGTCGCTTTGCTTTAAATTATACTTTTTTCTTAAACATTTGATACGAGTAGGTATTTCTTGTGAGTAATTTTCATCAAAAAATTTCATATATAATCTCCCTATAATCATGGAAAAGTAGTAAAAATAGTTGTTATCCTAGTTGATTAAAAAAATCTCTGATTTCCTCATCTTTTATAAAATAATATATAATTTTCCCCTCTCTTCTAGTGTCCAAGATGTTTTGATTGGCTAGTTTACGAAGATGGTGGGAGGCAGATGCCATACTGAGATTTAATAAACAGGCTATATCGCAGACACAGAGTTCTTCGACGGCAAGGAGATAAAAGATGATATTTATCTGTTTATTATCGGTAAATTTTGATAAAATGCGAAGTGATTTTTGGACTTTTTCCTTTTCAAGGTAGTTCGTTGCGGTTGTAACATTTTGTTGATTTATAACATCCACTTGACAGATACTATCTTTTTTCATAATTTTTTCTCCTAGCCTAACACAGCCCATAGCATGTCAAAGCTGTTGTTTTCAATCAGGATATACATCCCCAATCCTAAATAGACAACGGCAATAAACCATCTGCTATATTTCTCCAAAGTTTCTCCAACAGAAGGGACTTGTGCCAATTTTTGGGCAGAAAAAACCAAGAGATAAATCATGACTAGAAAGGTAAGTAAAGCCACTATCAAATTCGCTAAATTTAAGGTGGTAAAATATGGGACAAAGACACCAATATTGTCAGCGCCACAACTTGCAAAAGTAATCATAGCGACTAGAAAAAAATCAGGTTTTTTTATTGTCTTTTTCGCAAACCATCTTTTGCAATAGCTTCTCCATCAGAATCTCCTAAAAGCAAAACTTTGAGGCCTAGGAAAATTGGAATCAAACCGAGTAAACCTAAAATCTCTTTACTAGGAATATAATTTAAGACAAATGCAAAAAGCAAACTTAGGAATATTAGACTAACAGAGCCTAGAAATTGTCCTAAATAGATGTTAATGATGTCCTTTCTGCTTTTTCTTTTGGCAAAAAATAACATTAGGATAATAAGTAAGTCTACGGCTGTCCCAGAATACAGGATTATTGAAGTAACAACATTTTTGAATCATAAAATACCTCATTCAAATATTTTTTTGAATGTATTCTAACATTAAAGCTTTGTAGATGTCAACTTAAAATCCACCAATTAATAATTGCATGTCAATATTTGTATTGTGAAACTAGTTTCAGAAATATATAGTCTTAAAGTATGTCCACTGCCAATGGTTTTTTTCAATATTTAAGAGGAGATTTATAATGGTTCATTTCTATAAATTTATAAACGAGTTATATATTTTTGTTTAACCAATTATTAACTATTTTTTTATCAATAATCACTTCATTAATTTGTACTTTTTTTAATTTTTGATTTATTTTTTTCGTGCATATTTTATATGAATTTAATTCTAATACATTTTTAAATAAAAAAAATACGCAATTTTAATTGGCACTGAATCCCGTAAATGAGAATTAAATAAAAACACCTCCAAGTTGGATTTGGTACAATATAATCAAATGCTCATGGAGGTGTCTTTTTATGGTTAAAAAACGTGTGGAGACGGTGGTATTATTGTCAAGAAAATAGAATAACAAGCTATAAAACTGTCGAAATAGGTGGCTTTTAGGATTTTAACAGAAATCAGTTCTATAATAAATTAAAAATCGTGTTGGTAGAAAAATCGTCTACTTCTACCAACACGATTTTACAAAGAGCCATTACTTACATCTCTTTTTCTCCTGTAAAACTATTGTATCTTGATACTTTAAGGAGTTTCCATCATTGTAAATAATAATTTAATATTACTTTTTATATGCAATCATTACACCAACTGGTGCAAGACCTCCATTTACCAATTTCATTTCAGCTACTGAAAATCCATATTCATGGATAAATTCTTCAAATTGCTTTTTATCCCATTCTTTATACATCTTAAACCCTACAATAGACATCAGCCGTTTTTTGAATTTACTTTGTTTTTCCTCTTTCCATAAAAAAGTGGGAGCAAACAAAGTACCATTAGGTTTTAATACCCTATATATTTCTTTCATTGCCTTGTCAGGCTCGGGCATAATATGAAGTGCATTAGCTATTACTACACAATCAAATTTCTCATCTGTATAAATCAATGAAGTAGCATCAGCTATTTCAAAGACAAGGTTCTCGTATTCTCCATGTTTTCTTGCTTCAAAAATCATTTGTTTAGAAAAATCAGTTGCAATCCAACTTTTCGTATATTTTGAAAGGTTAAAGGATAATTGACCTGAACCACAAGCAAGTTCAAGTACATTCATATCCTTACTCAAATAAGGGTTTATGTATCCGCAAACTTTATCATAAACACCTTTATCCTTCTTCATAAAAGGAGCATACAACTTGGCGAATTTATCCCAAAATTTTTTGTTACTCTTATCACTCACCAGCAAAACTCCTCCCAACAACAAATTTTAAACTCTCTCCGCTTTTAGCATTTCACATTATTCCTTAAAGATGAAAGCTAATTGCAACTTAGTCTAAATTAACTAATAATATTTTACCGTTTTTAAGTCATTTTTTCTATGCCCGCTTTTCATAGCACTTGACAGTTGCCTATAAAGTTAAAGTAAACATCGACTTGTTATTTTCTATTGTAATTTCCTCTCTATTTCTGATTCTATTTTATCAAAAGTAATCCGAACAGTTTATAAATGTTTTTACTTGGAAAAATCAATAATGATATAATAGAAGAAAACGGAGGTCAACTATGCAAAAAGAAGCTACTATTTCAGACAATCAGCTTTATCGCTATAAACTATCTCGTACCTGGGACTCAACAAAACCTACGATTCTTTTTATTGGTTTGAATCCTTCAATTGCCGATGAAACTATCGATGATCCGACAATCACACGATGTATAAATTATGCAAAAAGCTTGGGGATATGGAACCTTACTTATGACTAACTTATTTGCTTTTTAGAAGCACTTACCCAAAGGATATATATTTAGTTGATGATCCTATAGGAGACGAAAATGATAATTATATTTTTAGAATGTGTTGCACAATCTGATTTAGTAGTTGCCTGCTGGGGAAATAATGGTATGTATATGAATAGGGAAAAATATCATTAAGGATCTTGTACCCAATTTATATTGTCTTAGAAAAAAATAAAAACGGAACCCCACATCATCCACTCAGACTTCCTAGAAATATTCGACCAATACCATTCAATTTCTAAATATGACTTTCCGAAAAAAATAACTATTTTTCCTGAAACTTTTTTTATTTAGTTATAATAGACATTTCTAGATATTTCCATTATGTAGTGGTTGCCATCCAATCAAACATCGCTCTACTTGTTTTCTTGAGGCAACTGTGCATAGCATATCTCTATGCGACTAAAGTCGTTAGAGCTAGCCTAATTGTGTACCGCCAGTTCTCATACAAAAAATACCTTGCAAGTTGCAAAGTATTTTCGTTTGTATTGTGCTTCCCAGCAACGAATTAACGTTTTGAGAATTGTGATGCTTTACGAGCTTTTTTCAAGCCTGGTTTCTTACGTTCAACCATACGTGCATCACGAGTAAGAAGTCCAGCGCGTTTCAATGAATCGCGGAAGTCTGGATCTACTTGAAGAAGTGCACGAGCGATACCGTGACGGATCGCACCTGATTGACCAGCGTATCCACCACCTACAACGTTAACGTGTACGTCGTATGAACCTTCAGTTGAAGTAACTGCAAAAGGTTGGTTGATAACGAGACGAAGGTCTGCGTGTGGGATGTATTCTTCTACATCTTTTTTGTTAACAGTGATTTTACCAGTACCTGGAACCAAACGTACGCGTGCAACGGCGTTTTTACGGCGTCCTGTACCTGTATATTGTGCTTGTGCCATTATATTAGTGCTCCTTTCCTCTTAGAATTAGATAAGTCCTGAGATATCAAGTACTTCTGGTTGTTGTGCAGCGTGAGTGTGCTCACCGCCAACGAAGACTTTCAATTTCATACCTTGTGCGCGTCCAAGAGTGTTGTGTGGAAGCATACCTTTAACTGATTTTTCGATCAAACGAACAGCATTTTTAGAACGAAGTTCACCTGCTGAGATTTGTTTCAATCCACCTGGGTACATTGAGTGAGTGTAGTAGATCTTATCAGTTGCTTTTTTACCAGTCAATTTAACTTTTTCAGCATTGATAACGATTACGAAGTCACCTGTATCAGTGTGTGGTGTGAAAGTTGGTTTGTTTTTTCCGCGAAGTACGCTAGCAACTACTGCAGAAAGACGTCCAAGTGGCACATCAGTTGCGTCAACGACATACCATTTACGTTCAACTTGGCCTGGTTTAGCCATAAATGTTGTTTTGTTCATGATTTCTCCTATATATAGTTCGATTTTTGTTTACGAGTGATGGGTGTTCCTTCCCATCGAAAAGTATTTGGAAGGTTCCGGGGCCTTTCAAATGGGGTAAACAATACCGTTTAACATAATATCAAAAAAACACATCCAAGGCAAGTCATTTGGAGATGTTTTTCTTTTATTTTTTGTATTTTTTTAGTCTATCATTTTATAAGGTGTAAGACTAGAATTCATGCCTAAATAACATCTAAAGAGTACAAACTAATCCTCAGACTCCCAAAAAAGCTGGTCTAAAGTTTTGTCCAGAGTTTTGCAGATAGCAATACACAGATTTATAGTAGGGTTATAATCACCTTTTTCAATAGCTGAGATGGTCTGACGAGAGACTCCTATAGCATCTGCCAAGCCTTGTTGAGTGAGATCCTTTGCTACACGAGCTGACTTCATTTTTAAATTTTTCATTCAAAAATCCTATTCTTCGTTTTCTAGTTCTTCCAAACGGTTCTTCTTGATTCTGTTAATGATAACCCAGCAGTCACAAATAAGAGTCAAACCCAATGTCAAAAATGCTACACTACTCATAAGATTCTTCCCTATCTTAAACGACTGAAATAGACTTAAAAGGCCCATTAGCGATATAAAAATTCCCAAAAGACACATTACCCAGGATAATATGAGCATCTTCTTCTCAAGTTTTTTGTCTAGCAACCATGGATGCCCATTACGTGATACGCTGTGAACTAATACTAGGCACATAGAACCAAAGAAAGTGATGATTAATAGTGACTGCACTAATTCGATGGAGTGGGTCTTACTAGCAACCATAATCGTTACAAATATACCAAGCATGGCTATCCAATAACCTCTAGCAGAAGATTCTCCGCTGATCAACTGAAGCACGCTCATCCATCGTGCTAGCTACTTTTTTCTGTGACTTTTTCATTTTGTTTCCTCCATTTTCTAGATTAATTATAGCATTATTTTACACTATGTCAAATATATCATTCATTTTGTATAGATTATCTTTTTATATTCTATTAATCTATCATTTCAGAAAACAAAAAAATCAGATAGGAAAGCCTATCTGACACTTTTTCTATCTAGCTTCTTTACCAATCGTAAAGACGGCTAAAGTATCCGGTCCGACGTGAGTAGAGATGACTGGCCCAAGTGGCATAATGAGAACTTGCTCAATGCCGTCAACTGCTAACAATTGTTCTTTTAGATTCTCCGCCGCTTCAATATCATTGGCATAAGCGACAATTGCTGTGCTATGTCCAATATCCTGGGTAGCTTGTAGGACCATTTCTTTAATGGCTTTTTTACGTCCACGGATTTTGGCCAGAGGAACCAACTTGCCTGAAGCGTCCAACCAAAGAAGGGGTTTGATATTAATCAAACTACCAATAATAGCTGAGCTTTTAGAAAGGCGACCCCCACGCATGAGATGGTAGAGATCATCAACTAAGAAATAGGTCCGTAAACGTGGCAGAATGTCCTCAATCATGGCTTTTGTTTCAGATAAGCTCTTACCTTGGTCACGAGCTTCTGCCGCCAAAATAGAAAGATAACCTTCCCCACCTGCTGCCGCCAGGGTATCTACAATCTCAATGATAGCTTCTGGGTATTCATCCAAATCATGTCACGCGCCATAACAGCACTTTGATAAGTACCTGAAAGCACTGATGAGAAGGCAATATAGAGAAGAGCATCACCATTTTTAGCATGACGACGAAAAACCTCTTCAAATTGACCAACATTCACCTGGCTTGTGGTTGGCTGACTGCCTTCTTGCATACGTTCTAAGAGACGGTCACTCGTTAAACGGTTAGGGCCAACGGTCTCATAAGCAATATCATCAAGCGTGATGGTCAAACCAACGAGCTCTACCTTATTCTCCTGAGCCCATTTTTCATCTAGATCTGCTGTGGAATCTGTCAAAATATTAAATGTCATATATCCCTCTATTCTATTTCATTTAAAAGGTCCTGTAATTTCCCTAATTGTGCATCGTCCCAAGGACGTAGTTTTGGTGTCTTTAAGTCAATATGTGCCGACATCTTGTCTAGGTCAGACTTAACGGTATTGACACGCTCTTCCAACTCACGCGCCGAAACACGTAAAGCCCCTTGCGAAAAGATAGCCCACTGTTCATTTAAGTCACTAGTTGCCACTTCAACTAGATTTTGAACAGTATTCATCTCAGCCGCTGCGCGCTCAATATAGCTATCTGCTGTCTCATCTTCCTCAGTAAAAATAACACTGATACGATACTGATCATAACGCTGACGGCTCCCTGGAACAAACTGAGCATCAAATACACAGATAATATCAATATGTTCAAAGTTAGCATAATGATTAAGCTTACGAAGCAAGGTTTCACGAGCTTGATCAAGCTGATTGGTCTTAAAAAGTTGACGGGTTTCTTGCCAAAAGGCAATCATATTATAACCATCAACTAGAAGTATTCTTTTTTTCATAGTTACAATCGGTTTCGATAAACTTCATACATGAGAACTGCAGCTGCCACACTGGCATTAAGGCTCTGCACATGACCACTCATAGGAATAGTAATCATCTCATCCACTTGCTTCTTGATGTTAGCAGAGATTCCCTTGCCTTCATTACCAATGATAAGGGCAACCTTCCCAGCTGTGTTCCATTTATGAGATGGTGTGCCATCCATATCTGTCCCAAATACCCAGAAGCCTGCTTCTTTAAGTTTATCAAGAGTTTGGCTAAGATTGGTCACTCGAGCAATGGGAATATGTTCCACTGCCCCTGTTGATGTCTTGGCAACGACAGGTGTTACCCCCACAGCACGATGCTTAGGAATAATAACTCCTGTCACCTGAGTAGCATCAGCTGTACGTAGGATAGAACCAAAGTTATGAGGATCGTTGAGTCCATCTAAAATGAGGACTAGAGGATTCTCCTCTTGTTCAGCCTTATCCATAATAACTGAGAGTTCAGAATAAGCGAACTCTGACACACGAAGAACAAAACCTTGATGCACAGCTCCACCTGTCATATCAGACAGGGTTTTCTTAGGTGTCCAAGAGATGGAAACCTTCTTTCAGCTGCCAAAGCCTTAATAGCATCAACATTTTTCCCTCGAAGATCATCTTGAATATAGAGTTTATTACCAGTATTTGCTTCCAGACTCTCTGTTACGGCATGCACACCATAAACAATGTCTAGACTTGATTCTTTAGTTGTTTTCATAAGCTAATTCTATCATAAAAAAAGCCCTCTTACGAGGGCAAAGCATGTTAAATAAATGTAATTGCTGCTAGGTAAAGCACTAGAAGAACGAGAACAACAGTTGCAGCAGCCAAAGCTTGCTTACCAATTGTATCTGGATCTGAGATTGATTCTGCAATCTTTCTCGCAGCTTGAGTAATGGTTTTACCTGCTGCTTGGAAGATATCAATTGAACCTGTGCTTGTTGAACTATTTCCAGAAATCGCTGAAGACCAACCACTCAAAACCTCAGCAATTTGTTCTGCCAATTGCTGTGTTAGCGCTCTAGTTGTCTCAGCCAACTCATTAACAGCCGTAGCTTGTATATGATTGGCTGTTTCAGTGTAGCTATTTGCACTGGTATTATAAGTAACCGGTACAGTCGTTGTTGATGAATACTGATTCCTACGGTAACTATCAGGTGTCACTGGACGCTCACCTTCATTGAAGACACTGAAGGTTTGTGTCAGGTAATGAATATTGTTATTCGTATCAATCAACTCAAAGGTCATTTTATGAATACCAGTTGTTTGCTCTGCCAAATGGTAGGCACTCAAACCAGCATTGACCTCATCCAGAGTTCCTTCAACAAAGTAACTGTGATGAATTTGTTGCCATCAAGGACTAGATTAAGGCCCTTAATCTTCTTACCTTCCATCTTGTTAACATCAAAGTTGACGTTAAAGATTTCACCACGTGCTAAATAAAGAATATCTGTATTCCCTGTAACAGCAGGTTGATCTTCAAGAAGCGCTCCAGTACTGTCTCGTTTTGGAACAACGGTATAAACTTCAGAAGTGATTGGAGTTGCTAAGATTTCTGAAGTAAGTCCATCCGTAAAGGTTACCTCTGACGAATAGGTCAAACTCTCACTTTGCAACATAGAAACCACTACAGAAGTTTCAAAGACCTCAGAAGTTGATGATGAATCTTTCCAGCCAACCGTAAGGACAGTTAAGCTATCTTCTGAATTATTATTTAACTGACTCGTTTCTGGAGCCGTAGATGCAAGAGAGCTTGCAGTGCTTGCAGACTCAGAAGCGACTTCAGAAGTTGCAATAGCTTGGCTAGTAGGAGTCGCACTTACAGATGTCGTATGAGAATCCAGTGAAGAATACTCTGATTTTTCTATAACTGCATGTGTATTTCCAGCAAGTTCAGATGTGTATAGTGTGCTTTCACTCTTATACATTGAAGTCACAGCTTGAGACTCTGCAGTCGCTGTAGCCTCATGAGACTTATCATAAGTAAGCACAATATTTGGTTTTGCTTGTTCAGAATCAGATGTTGGGTTTGCATCTCCTCGTTCAGATGCCGCTACTGATCGATCCTCACCAAAAGCCTGGGCACGAGCCTCTTCTGAATGAGGTGTCGTCGTAGAAACACTAGTCTCCACGATATCAACTTGAGAATGTACCTCAAGAAGCCCCTCATCTGTCTCACTTGAGGAGACAACCATCAGTGACGTTGAGGTCACTACTGAACTTACTTGACTCGCTGACTCTGCCTTAGCTCCTACTGAAGAAAAATCAGCCTGAGGAGCAACTGGAGCCGGTGCCTCACTATTAACATAATCTATTTTAGCTTCATCAGGTTTTACCTGAACTTCATCTGCTTTACCTGTTTGAAGCGTAAAGCTAGATAAAATCAAAGCAGCAAAAGTTGTATAGAAAACTTTTTTCTTAGCTATTTCCATTCACCTCCTCATTTTTTAGATGGCCTCATTTACTAATATTATAGACTTTTTTTTTACTTTCTGTCAAATTAGTTTTATTAAAAAACGCTATTATATCGGGGTTTTACACGTGTCAGACATCCCTTAACTTTCTCATTTCAAGGTGCTAAATATTAGTTTCATCTTATTTTTTATTGTCAAGACGCCGAATTACTTTGATTATCAAATAATCTAAATTTTGAAACTCTGGCTAACTGTTACAATTTTTATAGCCTTTAAACAAAAAATCCTGCTCTCGGCAGAATTTTTAGATTTCTTTTTCAACTTCGTCAATACACCAAGCAATCAGTTCCTCTAAGCGAGCGATATCCTCTGTCATATGAAGATAGCCCATGACTGCTTCGAAGCCTGTTGACATTTTATAGGTAATAACATCTGTATTTTTAGCCTTGGTATGGCTATTCGCATTACGACCTCGTTTATAGATGTCTAGCTCTTTTTCAGTCAAAAGCTCTTGCTCCAGCATTTTTTCAATGAGACTAGCCTGGGCCTTAGCTGAAACATAGCGTGTAGCTAGACGGTGCAGTTGGTTTGGCTTGGTCTGACCTTGAAAAATCAGGTGACGGCGAATGTACAAGGAATAAACAGCATCTCCCTCAAAAGCGAGAGCAATACCATTAATAAGGTTGACATCAAGATGTTTAGTCACGTGTCCACCTCACGCCCTCCTTGGTATCAAGAAGTTTGATACCTTGAGCAGCTAACTCATCACGAATGCGGTCTGCTGTCGCAAAGTCCTTGTTGGCACGCGCCGCTTGACGCTCTTCAATGAGTTTTTCGATATCTTCATCAAGGACTTCTTCTTCGAAAACAATACCGAAGACTTGGAGCATTTTTTCAAAAGCATCCTTAACGGTTTGATCATAATTGCCTGAATTAATCCATTTAGCCATGTCAAACAGAACAGTCACTCCGTTTGCCGTATTAAAATCATCATCCATAGCTTCTTGGAAGGCGTCAAGATAAGTTTGCAACTCAGCTTGATTCACCTGTTCTGTCAACGGAAGACTGTGGGTATTTTTCAAATACTTAAGATTGACTTCAGCATCATGGATAGCTTTTTCTGTAAAGTTAATTGGTTTACGATACTGTTGTGTTGCTAGGAAGAAGCGAAGCACTTGACCATCAACCGTTTGAAGCATATCATGAACGGTCACGAAGTTACCCAAGGATTTTGACATTTTTTTCATTATCCACATTGACAAAACCATTATGCATCCAGTAGTTAGCAAAGGTCTTGCCAGTTTTGGCTTCGGATTGGGCAATTTCATTGGTATGGTGTGGAAACTCAAGGTCTGCCCCTCCACCATGAATATCGATAGTATCTCCAAGGATTTCAGTCGCCATAACAGAACATTCGATGTGCCAACCAGGACGACCAGGTCCCCATGGGCTATCCCAAGAAACTTCTCCCTCTTTAGCAGCTTTCCAAAGGGCAAAATCTAGAGGATTTTCCTTACGTTCTGTTTCAGCATCCGTACGTCCGCTTGCACCAATTTCAAGATCTTCCAAGGTCTTGTTAGCCAATTTAGCATAGTTGTTTGACTTAGCTACTCGGAAGTAAACATCTCCTTCAGAGACATAGGCAAATCCTTTGTCAACCAAGGTTGACACGAATGCAATGATTTCATCCATGTAGTTAATAACACGTGGATTTTGTGTCGCTGGTTTGATGCCAAGTTGTCCGGTATCTTCCATAAAGGCCGCGATAAACTTGTCCGACAATTCCTTAGTTGAAATACCAGCTTCATTGGCTGCCTTGATGATCTTATCATCTACATCCGTAAAGTTGGAAATATAGTTGACTGTGTAGCCACAATACTCAAAATAACGACGAATAGTATCAAAAGCTACTGCTGAACGGGCATTTCCGATATGAATATAATTGTAAACTGTTGGTCCGCAGACATACATATTGACAACATTTTCTGTCAAAGGTACAAAATCACGGAGCGAACGCGTCATCGTATCATAAATTTTAATCACTTGAGATTCCTTTCAATTAACTGGAAACTATTTTTTATCCTTGATATGGTTTAGGTACAAACACAAGAGTATAACGAGAATGATAATCCAAATAGCCGCATCTAGCTGACCTTGAGCTAAGAGAGACATAGCTGAAAGAAAACTCCCAACTATATAGAAGACCAAAAAAGGATTGTCCTTGAAGAATTTTTTCATTACTCAAATCTCACTTGTGTCGTTGCTTAAAAACAAGACCGGCCCATAACAGAGCAATGCAAAACCATAAGGCGGCCATACTATAGTCTGCTCTATGTAAAGCAATGTAAACAAGAGCAAGAGGACCCACAACCGTCAATCGAGTCACCTTTGAACTAAAGAGTTTCATCGTTTCCTTTCCTTATAGACGTGATGAATGAAAGCTAGCTGCTTTTAGAAGGTCTTCTAGCTTTTCGCTATAGTATTCACGACCTTCTTCAATATCGTGGATAACTTCTTCATCCTTTTGACCATGAACACGCACAACCTTAGCAGGAACACCAACGACTGTAACATCTTCTGGGACATCCGCAACAACCACAGCTGCCGCACCGACCTTAGCATTCTTTCCAATCTCAATAGGGCCTATGACCTGAGCATGGGCTGAAACCAAGGCACCCTCACGAACGGTTGGGTGACGTTTTCCCACATCTTTACCAGTACCACCTAAAGTGACACCGTGGTAAAGCATAGCACCCTTCTCCACAACAGCTGTCTCACCAATAACAAGGCCAGAGCCATGGTCAATGAAGACACCTTCAGCAATCTGAGCCCCTGGGTGAATCTCAATTTGAGTCCAAAAGCGCCAAAACTGACTATGCATACGCGCTAAGAGTCGACAATGGTGGCGCCAGAGAAAATGTGAGATACGATGAGCAGCCAAGGCTTTTAAGCCAGGGTAGGTTAAAAGAACCTCTAGACTCGTCCGAGCTGCCGGGTCATTTTTCTTTACTATATCAATACTTTCTTTCCACCAACCCATTTAGGTCACTCCTTACATCATTATTGTTATTATTGTTTGCTGTGGCCCTATTATTATTTAAAGTGGAAAGCTACCAACACTAGGTCTACTCGCTATCCCCTTCAAAATAAGACCAGTCGACTAACTCAGGCTGCTCATCAAACGGATTGATGACAATACCTTGAACCTTATCCAACTCATTTTCACCTGTTGAAGGCTGGTAAATTTCTGACAGTGGCCACTGTAAAATCGTCCCTTTAGCCTTACGGAAAGGTAGACCAAAAGTCTCGTTACCGTACCATTTTGCAAAGCTCGTTAAGTTCGTAAACACAGGCACATAACTTTGTCCCTCTGCATTCGACATGGTCGCAAAGAAACGGCCATCCTGGCCATCTTCCTCGCGTTTGTGAATGAAGGCTGGAACAAGATAAATCTTATCTTTAGGAGCTGCCTTTTGATTTTCCTCACCCAAAAGATTATTAAGGGTCTGAGTGAAATAGTTGATAAACTGGATGAGTTCACTGCTTGCAAAAAGAGTAGTATTCGAGAAATCACCATCCTCTTTTAAATTGAAAGCAAGACCAAAAAGCTCTGCCTGAACAAGTTGTGTTAAAACATCTAAGCTCGAACGTTCTACCCAAGTTTGTTCTCGAGCACTCTCTTGAGTAGCTTTGAAAGATTGTAGGTCCTGTTCATTGGTGAAGACAGGAACAACCTTCTTTCCTTCCACTTCAACTGCGTAGAGGTCTTGGGCAGCCAAGACGGGAGTACGTTGTAGGTGATTAACCAAAGCCAGACTAGTCAAAAAGTGGTCTGGTTCCTTTAAATTCTTTTAGAGTTTCATCAAAAGCTTGCAATTCTTGATTTTCTGTCATTCTTCTGTCTGTTCTTTCGTTTCTGATTTATCAGGATTTTTCGGTGTTTCACCACTTTCATTATGGTGGCGTGGTTTATGACGAGAACGACGGCGATGTCGCTGCTCTCCTCCATTTTCCCCTTCCTCAAGTTTTTCAGGCTTAGGAAGCAAGGCCTTGATTGAGGCATCGATACGTCCTTTTTCATCGATTTTGATAATCTTAACAGTTACCGTACCCCCAACTTTAACCACATCTTCGACATGCTCAGTACGTTCCCAAGCTAGTTCTGAGATGTGGATGAGAGCATCTGTCTTATTGAAAAGGTGGACGAAGGCACCGAACTTTTCAATACGCACAACGGGTACAGTGTAAACTTCTCCAACCTTAGCTTCACGTACAAGATCAGAGATGATAGTTTTAGCACGGTTAATGGCATCCTGATCACTAGAGAAATCTGAACAAGACCTTCTTCATCAATATCAATAGTGACACCAGTCTCAGCGATAATCTTGTCAATAGTTTCGCCACCTTTACCGATGACAACCTTGATCTTGTCAACAGGAATCTGAATACTGTCAATCTTAGGTGCTGTTGGTGCCAATTCTGGACGTGGCTCAGCGATTGCTGACTCAATAACATCAAGAATTTCAAAACGAGCTACCTTTGCCTGAACCAAAGCCTCTTCGAGAATGGCCGGTGTAATACCCGAAATCTTAATATCCATCTGAAGAGCTGTAATTCCTTGACGTGTACCAGCTACCTTAAAGTCCATATCTCCAAAATGATCTTCCAAACCTTGAATATCAGTTAGGACAGTGTAGTTAGTACCATCTGAGATAAGTCCCATGGCAATACCTGCAACAGGTGCCTTAATCGGTACACCACCAGCCATAAGCGCCAAGGTTCCTGCACAAATAGAAGCTTGTGATGAAGAACCATTTGACTCCAAGACTTCGGCTACCAAACGGATCGCATAAGGGAACTCTTCAACACTTGGGAGAACCTGAGCAAGGGCACGTTCACCCAAGGCTCCGTGACCAATTTCACGTCGACCTGGTGCACCATAACGCCCTGTCTCACCCACTGAATACTGAGGAAAATTATAGTGGTGAAGGAAACGTTTCTTATACTCTGGATCCAAACCATCAACAAGTTGTGTATCACTCATAGGTGCCAAAGTCAAAACTGACAAGGCTTGAGTTTGACCACGTGTAAAGAGACCTGAACCATGAACCTTAGGAAGAAAGTCAATCTCTGCGTCCAAAGGACGGATTTCATCCACACGACGACCATCTGGACGAACCTTGTCTTCTGTAATCAAACGACGCACTTCAGCATGTTCCATCTGCTCAAGGATTTCTGCTACATCACGCAGAATAGTTTCCTTATCCTCATCTTCCGCAAAGCGTTCTTGATAAGAAGCGAGGACCTCTTCTTTTTACAGCCTGGGTTGCTGCTTCACGCGCCAGTTTTTTTCTTCCACCTGAACAGCCTTAGCTAATTGATCATAATAAGCTGTTTCGATTTCGACTTTCAAATCAGCATCAACTTGTAGAAGTTCAACCTCAGCCTTTTTCCTTGCCAACAGCTGCAACGATATAATTTTGGAAATCAACCAACTCTTGAATAGCCTCATGTCCCTTCAAGAGTGCTTGCAACATAATATCCTCAGACAATTCCTGGGCACCTGACTCTACCATATTGATAGCTTCCTTGGTACCTGCCACTGTCAAATCTAAAAGTGAAACTTCCTTATCCGCTGCACTTGGGTTGATGATGAAATCTTCTGCAGCATAGGCCACTTGAACCCCAGCAATCGGACCATTGAAAGGAATATCAGAGATAGAAAGAGCTAAAGAACTCCCAAACATAGCCGCCATCGGAGCACTAGCATTCTCATCATAAGAGAGGACGGTGTTAATGACTTGAACTTCGTTACGAAAGCCCTCCGCAAACATAGGACGAATAGGACGGTCAATAAGGCGAGCAGTCAAAGTGGCATCTGTTGAAGGACGACCCTCACGCTTATTAAAGCCACCCGGGAACTTACCAGCTGCATACATTTTTTCCTCATAATTAACCTGTAAAGGAAAGAAATCTGCAGTTGCCATCTTTTTAGACATAACAGCTGTTGATAATACAGTTGTATCTCCATAACGCACGACGACAGCACCATTAGCCTGCTTGGCTACCTGCCCAACTTCAACGACAAGCGGGCGTCCTGCAAAGGTCATCTCAAAAGTTTGTTTAGCCATGTTTGATCCCTCTTTTTATCCATGACCAGCCCTTAAAAAAACGAACCGGTCAACTTTATGTCATTCATTTGATATAACTTTCATTTTACCATAATATAGTCAAAAATGGCAGAGCTCCGGCATAAGTTAGCGCCCAAGTCTCCCTTTCTCTCAGATATTTAAGTCGTTTTGTGATATAATAAACACTTATGAGAGACAAAGGAATGACTATGAAAAAATTACAACACATCATTATGATTGCCTTAATCTTACTAGGCCTAGTAACACCTGCTCTAGCACAAGAACAGACAGATAACTTCAATGTTTCTGCTAAACATGCGATTGCTATCGAAGCAACTACTGGGAAAGTCCTCTATGAAAAGGACGCCACTACTCCTGATGGTGTGGCTTCAATGACTAAAATCCTAACAGCCTACATGGTCTATAAAGCAGTTGACCAAGGAAAAATTACCTGGGACACTGAAGTAGATATTTCAGACTATCCTTTCAACTTAACCGTTGATTCAGAAGTTTCAAATGTCCCACTAGATTCCCGAAAATACACTGTTAAACAGCTCCTGGATGCCACCCTCATTTCCAGCGCTAACAGTGCTGCTATTGCTCTAGCTGAAAAAATCTCAGGATCAGAGAGTGCCTTTGTTGACACTATGACAGCCCAACTTAAAGAATGGGGCATTACAGATGCTAAATTATTTAACGCTTCTGGCCTAAACAATAAATACCTTGGGGATAACCGCTATCCTGGCTCTAAAGCAGATGACGAAAATACTATGAGCGCTCTAGATGTTGCCATTATTGCAGACCACCTCATCAAAGACTATCCTCAGGTACTTGAAATCACCAAGCAAACCGAAACTGATTTCGAAGGTGACAACAAATTAACGACGCACAACTACATGTTAGAAGGTCAAGACAACTACCGTGAAGGCGTTGATGGACTCAAGACTGGAACAACTGAACTTGCAGGAGCATCCTTTGTAGCCCACTCCAATGAAAATGGCATGAGTTTGATTACCGTTGTCATGAATGCAGATAATGGTGGAGAAGATGAAGCTGCCAGATTCACAGCCACAAATGAGTTGCTAGATTATGTGACTCAAAACTGGGAAATCAAAACCCTCAACACCAAAGGACAAATCGTCAAGAAAAATAATATTAAGGTAGCCGATGGAGACAGTCAAACCATATCTGCTAAGCTCGAGTCGGACCTTACAGTCGTTCAAAAAATAAACAGCAAAAATGATGCTGTTAAAATCAAAGCAAAAACTATAACAGCACCTATCAAAAAAGGTGACACTATTGGAACAGCGACCTTTGATGATAAGGATCTCGTTGGAACAGGTTACATCTCTGATCCACCTCAAATTTCTGTAACAGCCAACCAATCTATCAAGAAAAGTTTCTTCTTAAAAGTTTGGTGGAACCATATCGTTAATTTCTTTACAGGAAACAAGTAAACACAAAACTACCTTTTAGATATCAAAAGGTAGTTTTATCTTGCCTTCAAAATTGGTCTTGTAAGTAAAAGCTCCTTCTCAACACCTTAAGTTCCTCTCAAAATGTGGTATAATAAATATCCAAAACACATGAAGGAACAAACCATGAAAAAACTGATTACGCTTATGATGACCTTCTTACTCTGTCTGGGAAGCGTAGCCCCTGCTTTTGCAGCAGATAAGAAAAAAGGATATGATGCCTCAGCCAAACATGCCATCGCTGTCGAAGCTAATACTGGCAAGATTTTATACGAAAAAGATGCAACCACCTCTACAGGGGTTGGCTCTATTACCAAGCTCCTAACAGCCTATATGGTTTATAAAGCGGTAGATCAGGGAGACCTAAAATGGAACAGCAAAGTTGACATTTCTGACTACCCCTTTGAACTAACTGTCAGTGCCGGAGTATCTAATATTCCACTAGATGCCCGCAAATACACTGTCAAACAACTTCTTGACGCAACTCTTATTTCCAGTGCCAACAGTGCATCTATTGCTCTAGCCGAGGAAATCGGAGGAACCGAAAGTAAGTTTGTCGACATGATGAAAGCCCAACTTAAAGATTGGGGTATCACTGATGCCAAGATTGTCAATGCCTCTGGCCTCAATAATTCTTACTTAGGTGACAATATCTATCCAGGCTCTAAATCAGACGAAGAAAATACCATGAGTGCTAAAGATGTTGCTATCATTGCACAACACGTGGTGAAAGAATATCCTGAAATTCTCGATATCACTAAAAAAACTGAAGCTGATTTTGATGGTGTCAACAAACTCAAAACCTTCAACTATATGCTCAAGGGACAACCTAGTTACCGTAAAGGAGTGGATGGCCTAAAAACAGGGACCACTGATTTAGCCGGTGCTTCCTTCGTGGCCCACTCAAATGAAAGCGGCATGAGCATTATCACAGTCATTTTGAATGCTGATAATACCGATACTGATGACTACGCCCGTTTCACTGCAACCAATGACCTACTTAATTACGTAGTCTATCATTGGGAAAGCAAGACCATTGCCAAAAAAGGACAAGCCATCGGTAAAAGCCAAGCCCCTGTCCTTGATGGGAAATCTAAGCAAGTCACTGCTGTTGCTAAGTCTGACTTTAATATCATCCAAAAAATAGATGCTAACAATAGTAAACATATTAAAGTTACTACAAATCAAGTCCAAGCCCCTGTCAACTCAAGTGACAAGGTTGGAACTGCTACCTTTGAAGATAAGTCACTTGTAGGAGAAGGTTACTTGCCTAACCAAGGTATGCCTAGCATGGAACTGGTTGCTGGTAAAGAAGTTAAGAAAAGCTTCTTCCTCAAGGTCTGGTGGAATCACTTTGTCAACTTTGTCAACGAAAAACTCTAATTATTACAGTCGAGCTTTGCTCGGCTTTTTCTTTTACCCCATCTTTACAGAAAGATTGACTCTATCTTGACTCCTATTGACACAAAAAAAGACAGACTACACCTGTAATCTGTCTATTTGTTTGATTTTTACACTACTGTAAAGGTTAATTTATCTTTCGAGCAGCCGATTTTAAGAGTTTGTCCACTAACTACTTGACCACCTAGTAAGAGCTCAGATAACTTGTCCTCCACTTGAGTTTGAATCGTGCGACGTAATGGACGAGCACCCATCTCAACATCATAGCCATCTTTAGCTAAATGCTTGAGAGCAGCTGGTTGGAATTTCAAGTCAATCCCTTTCAGCCAAAGCTGATACCAACGGTTTCATCATAATCTTGACAATCTCACGAAGTTGCTCTTCCTCTAGACTATGGAAGACAACCTTCTCATCAATACGGTTGATAAACTCTGGACGGTAGGCCTTCTTAAGTTCTTCCATGATACGTGACTGCATTGCTTGGTGATTATGAGAAATGTCTTGGGCACCAAATCCAATAGTCTTATCATCACGAAGAGCAGTCGCTCCCAAGTTCGAAGTCATAATGATAATGGTATTTGAGAAATCGACTTTACGACCTCGACTATCCGTCAAGACACCATCATCCAAAACCTGTAAGAGGATGTTGAAAATATCTGGGTGAGCCTTTTCCACCTCGTCAAAGAGGAGAACTGAGTAAGGCTTATTGCGAACTTTCTCTGTTAATTCACCACCCTCATCATATCCAACATAACCTGGAGGAGCACCATTAAGGCGGCTAGCCGCAAATTTTTCCATGTATTCTGACATGTCAAAGCGAAGCAAAGCTGACTCATCATCAAAGAGAACTTCCGCCAAAGCCTTGGCCAACTCTGTCTTACCAACACCAGTAGGTCCAAGGAACATGAAGGAACCAATCGGACGTTTTCCAGTACGAATACCTGACTGGTTACGACGAATAGCACGACTAATCGCTGAAACTGCTTCGTCTTGACCAATAACACGTTTATGAAGCTCTGCTTCCAGATTCAAGTAACGCTTGCTATCTGCCTGAGTCATCTTCTCAACAGGAATACCTGATAGACGACTAAGGGTTTGCATAATCTGATCTGCATCTACCAAGGCAGGTTCTGGTAATTTTGCTTTTTGGCTAGCTTTATATTGTTTAACAGCAGCCTTCATATCACCAGATAGAAGCGCTTCATCCAAAGGCGTTATCTCACGTTTGGCTTCTTTTTTGATACGACCTTGAACAGTTGCACTCGCTTCATCTAAAAGATCAATGGCAGAGTCAGGCAAGTTTTTACTCGTCAAATAACGGTGGGCTGCCTTGACTGCTGTCTCAACCGCCTCATCAGTAATCGTTACACGATGATAGTCTTCATAAGACGAACGTAGGCCTTTTAGAATATCAATCGCCTCAGGTACACTTGGCTCCTCAATTGTAATCTTAGCAAAACGGCGAGAAAGAGCTGCATCTTTCTCAATATGCTTCTGGTACTCAGCTTGAGTAGTTGCTCCAACCATATGAAGAGTTCCACGTGCTAGAGCGGGTTTCAAAATATTCGCCGCATCTAAGGTGCTATCAATACCTGAACCAGAACCAATAATCGTATGCAATTCGTCAATAAAAAGAATGATTTTTCCATCAGCTTCAATCTCATCAATGATCTGATTCATACGTTCTTCGAAATCGCCACGGAAACGTGTTCCTGCAACCACACTCATCATATCAAGCTCTAAGATACGCATATCAGCCAACTCAAAAGGTACTTCGCCTGAAGCAATACGCTGTGCTAAGCCAAGCGCAAGTGCCGTCTTACCAACACCTGCTTCACCCACAAGAACTGGGTTATTCTTCGTTTTACGACTCAAAACCTGAATCATGCGTGAAATTTCTTTCTCACGTCCAATAACAGGATCAAGAGCATCTAATTCGGCTACTGCCGTTAAGTCTTTGGTATAATCTGACAGTTCCCCAGTAGAAGATTGAGGAGGCTGCATCATATTAGCAAAATTTCCTGATGCCTTTGATTTTTTAGGCTTACGAAGGTCATGAATGGCCTTCAAATCTTGCTTACTAAGACCTGCGTAACGCTCCAAAGAACGTCGTAAATCGATAATGCGAGGCTTATCGCTGTCATCCTTATATTGAAAACCAGCAACTTCAAGGAGACGGCAAACCATCAAATCCTTATGAAGAAGGAAGGCCATCAATACATGTTCAGACCCTACCTCTACAGCACCAGTCACACTAGCAATTCCCTCTGCCTCTTGCAACATAACCTCTAAAGCATGTGACTGTGCACGTAAATCGATAATATCGGATTCAGACAAGTCTTTTGGACTTTTCTCCATCGCTAGTACAGCGGCTGTCTCAAGCTCTTCCGCACGAATACGGTCCTCAAAATCAGTAAATGTTAGGTAGGCTACAGATCCTGGAACCTCAACCATAGCCAGAAGCACATGCCAAGTCTCCAAGAAAGGACTTCCAAAACGCTCTGCCTCAAGCTGAGCACGATGGAAAATGGCCTGCATTTTTCTTGAATATGTCGTCATCTAATTTCCTTTTCTATCCAATCTAAGTAATAGCGAGCGTAGAATACGCGAACGAATAGCAGCCGCATCTTCGCCTAAAACATCATCACTAGCAGTTGCTAAAATCAAATTTCCCTCACGTTCAGTGATGATTTTTTCATCAAAAAGCAACTGAATCAAGTCTGTAAATACCTGCTCGCTGAGCTGATCTGCCAAGTTCTGAAGCAAATCATTAATCATGTGGTGCTTGTCGGAGAATCTGACCTTGACGATACGAATATAACCGCCACCTCCACGTTTACTCTCAACAATATAACCACGACTTTCTGTAAAACGAGTCTTAATAACATAGTTAATCTGACTCGGTACAACTTGAAAAGTATCTGCTAAGTTCGAGCGTTGAATCTCAGCAATTCCAGACTGGCCCAGCAATTCTTTAATATATTCTTCTATACTATCTGATGTATTTCTTGCCATCTTAATTCCTCCAGTCTAATTTGACTATAACTGACTATTATTATACCAAAAATGTCAGCTCATGGGAAACTATACCTTCAAAAAGCTTTTTAAAGTTGTCATTAGAGACCATATAAGATACAATAAATAAGACTAAAATATTAGGTTACTTAAGGTGTTTGATTCAAATTTTCTATCCACTTTAATAGGCTGAGACCCACCTAATCCAACAAGTACTTTTTAGCACTTTAGCAGTAGTACTAGTCTTATCACTCTTGATAAAGCTCATGTCATTTTGAGTCTTATCTCTTATTTTATTTCCCTATGAAAGGTTACTCATGAAATACATCATTGCACTCTTAATCTCTATGATTCCCTTGGTTGAGCTCCGTGGAGCCGTTCCTGTTGCTATCGCCTCAGGTATCCCTTGGTGGCAAGCCCTAATTCTTTGTGTCATTGGGAACATGATTCCAGTCCCAATTATCTTCTTCTTCGCCCGCCGTGTTCTCGAATGGGGGGCAGACAAACCTCTAATTGGTGGTTTCTTTACCTGGTGTCTTAAAAAAGGTCACAGTGGTGGCCAAAAACTTGAAAAAGCTGCCGGAGATAAGGGTGTCTTCTGGGCCCTTCTCCTTTTTGTGGGAATTCCGCTTCCAGGAACAGGAGCTTGGACTGGTACCCTAGCAGCATCTATCCTAGATTGGGACTTTAAACGTAGTGTTATTGCTGTTATGCTTGGGGTTATCCTTGCAGGTATCATCATGGGAACACTCTCTCTTCTACTTGGTGTAAATACCTTCGCTCATTAATTACTTTTTTCAACGTCTGGGGCATACTCAGACGTTTTTTTAATAGCAACAAAAAAGAAGTTACGATTCATTCACGTAACTTCTTTTTCTTTTTTTATCTAGTAACTAGAATTAGTTGTTAAGAGCTGCTGCCATTGTAGCTGCAACTTCTGATTCAAAGTCGTTAGATGCTTTTTCGATACCTTCACCAACTTCAAAGCGAACGAATTCTACTACTGAAGCGTTTACTGATTCAAGGTAAGCTTCAACTGTTTTGCTGTCGTCCATGATGTAAACTTGAGCAAGAAGTGTGTATGCTTGGTCAACTTTAGTGTTGTCAAGCAAGAAGCGGTCCATTTTACCTGGGATGATTTTATCCCAGATTTTTTCTGGTTTACCTTCAGCAGCCAACTCAGCTTTGATATCTTCTTCAGCTTGAGCAAGAACAGCATCAGTCAATTGAGCTTTAGAACCATATTTAAGGTGTGGAAGAGCTGGTTTGTTAACCATAGCACGGCTTTCGTTATCTTGATCGATAGCGTGGTTAAGTTGTGCCAATTCATCTTTAACAAATTGTTCGTCCAATTCAGTGTATGAAAGAACAGTTGGTTTCATCGCTGCGATGTGCATTGAGATTTGTTTTGCAAGAGCATCATCTCCACCTTCGATAACTGAAACAACACCGATACGTCCACCGTTGTGTTGGTAAGCTCCGAAGTGTTGTGCATCAGTTTTCTCAACAACTGCAAAACGACGGAATGAAATCTTTTCACCGATAGTAGCTGTAGCAGTTACGTATGCAGCTTCAAGAGTTTCACCTGAAGGCATAGTCAATGCAAGTGCTTCTTCGTTGTTAGCTGGTTTACCCTCAGCAATTACTTTAGCTGTTTCGTTTACCAATTCAACGAATTGAGCGTTCTTCGCAACGAAGTCAGTTTCAGCATTAACTTCAACAACTGCTGCAACGTTACCGTTAACGTAAACACCAGTCAAACCTTCAGCTGCAACACGGTCAGCTTTCTTAGCTGCTTTAGCCATACCTTTTTCGCGAAGCAATTCAATTGCTTTTTCGATATCACCTTCAACTTCAACCAATGCTTTTTTAGCGTCCATGACACCAGCACCAGATTTTTCACGCAATTCTTTAACAAGTTTAGCTGTAATTTCTGCCATTTTGTTTTTCTCCAAATTTATTTTATCAAACTAAGGGGCAGGGCTGAGCCCCCGCCCCTTAGGTGTTTGTCGTATCTTTAGTGGGCATTGAGCCCAAAACCAATCTTAAAGATTAGTTGTTGTCACCTTCGACAACTTCAACGATTTCTTCGATTGAATCAGCTGCAGCTGCTTCTTGGAAATCTGCAGAAGCATCTTCACCTTTGGTTACCTTCGATGATAGCATCAGCCATTTTTTTGAAGTGATCAATTTAACGGCACGGATAGCGTCATCGTTAGCTGGGATGATTACATCAATCTCATCTGGATCAGCGTTTGTATCAACCATCGCTACAACTGGGATACCAAGTTTTTTAGCTTCTTTAACAGCGATTTGTTCTTTGTGTGGGTCAACGATGTAGATTACATCTGGAATGCGAGGCATATCTTCGATACCACCCAAGAATTTTTCAAGACGTGCACGTTGTTTGTTAAGAGTGCAACTTCTTTCTTAGGAAGAACTTCGAAAGTTCCATCAGCTTCCATTTGTTTGATTTCTTTCAAACGAGCGATACGTTTTTTTGGATAGTATCCCAGTTTGTAAGAGTACCACCCAACCAACGGTGGTTGATGTAGTATTGACCAGCACGAGTTGCTTCTTCAGCTACTGCTTCAGCTGCTTGTTTTTTAGTACCAACGAACAAGATTACTGCATCGTTAGCTGCTGCTTCACGAACGAATTCGTAAGCTGTATCAGCCATTTTTACAGTTTGTTGCAAGTCGATAACGTGGATTCCGTTACGTTCTGTGAAGATGTACTTAGCCATCTTAGGATTCCAGCGACGAGTTTGGTGACCGAAGTGAACACCAGCCTCAAGAAGTTGTTTCATTGAAATTACTGCCATGAGTATTTCTCCTTAAAAATTGTTTTTCCTCTTCTAAGCTTTAGACTTGCAGTCCCACCCTGCGGCAACAAGACCACAATCGGCTTAGAATGAGTATTTGTCACTTTACGCAACTATAGTAGTCTATCAAAAAAAGTGACATTTGACAAGCTCTAAAATCAGGCTAATCATTAGAAAAAAATTACCCGCATTAAAATTGCAATCGTTTTCTTTGAGGTTGATAAGTATTTTGTTTATAATTAGGCTATCAAAAATAGAGGAGGACATTATTTTGTCATTAGTCGGAAAAGAAATTATTGAATTTTCAGCACAAGCTTACCACAACGGGGAATTCATTACTGTTACAGATGAAGATGTTAAGGGAAAATGGGCTGTTTTCTGCTTCTACCCTGCAGATTTCTCATTTGTCTGCCCAACTGAACTCGGTGACCTTCAAGAACAATATGAAACTCTTAAATCTCTTGGTGTAGAGGTTTACTCTGTCTCTACTGATACTCACTTTGTTCACAAAGCTTGGCATGATGACTCAGATGTTGTTGGAACTATTACTTATCCTATGATTGGAGATCCTTCACACCACATCTCACAAGGTTTTGATGTTCTTGGAGAAGATGGCCTCGCACAACGTGGTACATTTATTATTGATCCAGATGGCGTTATCCAAATGATGGAAATCAACGCTGATGGTATTGGACGTGATGCAAGCACTCTTATTGATAAAGTTCGTGCTGCTCAATATATTCGTCAACATCCAGGTGAAGTTTGTCCAGCCAAATGGAAAGAAGGAGCTGAAACACTTACTCCTAGCTTAGATCTTGTAGGTAAATTTAACAACCAGGGGGTATCCATGGTCTTAGATAAAGAAATCAAGACGCAATTAGCACAATATTTAAATTTACTAGAATCTGATATTGTATTACAAACAGACTTAGGGGATGACGATAATTCTCGAAAAGTAAAAGAATTTCTAGACGAGATTGCCGCTATGTCTGACCGTATTAGTCTTGAATCAACACATTTAAAACGTCAACCTAGTTTTGGTATTGCACAAAAAGGGCAAAAAAGTCGTGTTATTTTCTCAGGCTTACCAATGGGCCACGAATTCACATCTTTCATTTTAGCTCTCTTGCAAGTTTCTGGTCGTCCACCTAAAGTTGATGAGGACACTATCGAACGTATCAAGAAGATTGATAAACCCATCGATTTAGAGACTTATGTTTCATTAACTTGTCACAATTGTCCAGACGTTGTTCAAGCCTTTAATATAATGGCTGTTTTGAACCCAAATATCACTCACACCATGATTGAAGGTGGTATGTATCAGGATGAGGTCAAAGCCAAAGGTATCATGTCTGTTCCTACGGTTTACAAAGACCAAGAAGAATTTACATCTGGTCGTGCAACCATTGAACAGCTTGTAGAAAAATTGGACGGACCACTTGATGCTGATGCTTTCGCTGATAAAGGTGTCTATGATGTTTTGGTTATTGGTGGTGGTCCTGCTGGAAACAGTGCGGCCATCTATGCTGCCCGTAAAGGTTTAAAAACTGGTCTTTTAGCAGAAACCTTTGGTGGACAAGTTATCGAAACAGTCGGCATTGAGAACATGATTGGTACGCTATATACAGAAGGTCCTAAGTTAATGGCCCAAGTTGAAGAGCATACGAAATCTTATGATGTTGATATCATCAAAAGTCAATTAGCTACTGGCATCGAAAAGAAAGAACTTATTGAAGTGACACTGGCTAACGGTGCCGTTTTAAAATCCAAAACTGCCATCCTAGCTCTCGGAGCCAAATGGCGTAATATCAACGTTCCTGGCGAGGAAGAATTCCGCAATAAAGGTGTTACTTACTGCCCACACTGTGATGGTCCACTATTTGAAGGGAAGAATGTTGCAGTTATCGGTGGTGGTAACTCAGGTTTGGAAGCGGCTTTAGATTTAGCCGGCATTACTAAACATGTTACGGTCTTAGAGTTCTTACCTGAATTAAAGGCAGATCAAGTCTTACAAGAACGAGCTGCTAAAACTGATAATCTGACCATTCTTAAGAACGTTGCAACCAAGAAATTGTTGGTCAAGATCATGTAACTGGTTTGAATTACGTTGAGCGTGATACAAACGAAGAAAAACATCTTGATCTTGAAGGTGTCTTTGTTCAAATTGGTCTTGTACCAAGTACTGCTTGGCTCAAAGATAGTGGCATTGAACTCAATGAGCGCCAAGAAATTATCGTTGATAAATTTGGGTCAACAAATATCCCTGGTATTTTTGCTGCAGGTGACTGTACAGATAGCGCCTACAAGCAAATCATTATCTCCATGGGGTCTGGTGCTACAGCTGCTATTGGAGCCTTTGATTACTTGATTAGACAATAATCAACACTTGCGTGTTAGTAATCTATCTTCAACAGTTACAATTAATATGAAGAGGTTGAATGTCTTTCAACCTCTTTATGTTTCTTGTAAATAGGCAGTTTGAACAAACACCCCGTCAATTTGATGAAAGAGACTTGACGAATCTTTTTTTTTTTTTCGATAGAATGGTATCTGTTATGGCGGTATAGCCAAGTGGTAAGGCACGGCTCTGCAAAAGCTTGATCGTCGGTTCAAATCCGTCTACCGCCTTCATAATACGAAGACACCTTAGGGTGTCTTTTTTCATTATTGCATATAAAAATACCCGAAGCTAGAAACCTCGGGTATTCATTATTCTTATTTAATCGCTTCAATCAAAGCTTCCGCTTGATTCTGAAGACTTTCAAGAACTTCTTCAGTTGCTAGGAATTTCCCATCCGCCCAGGCTGTATCATTTACACGTGTCGCTGTAAAATCACCGACCACTTGGGTACGGATAAATGGTAACAAGTCTTTGTAGGCATCAAAAAGTTGATTGTGACCACCATTAGCAACTGATGACACGGTTACAATCTTATCTTGAAGAGCTGATGGCCCTGAAGGATCTGATAGGTCAAGGGCACGGCTCAACCAGTCAAGCAAATTTTTCACTGGCCCAGGAATTGAGAAATTATAAACCGGTGAGAAAATCCAAATTGCGTCTGCTGCCAAGACCTGTTCTCGAACTTCTGCCAAAACTGGAAGAACTGGACTTTCTAAATCCTGATTAAAAACAGGTACTTGACTATAGTCAAGATAAGAAATATTAGCTTTACCAGCTAGCATTTTCTCAGCTTCTTCTGCTAATTGGTGGTTAAATGATCCCTTGCGAAGAGACCCAACGATAAATAAAATGTTTTTCATAATACACTTCCTTTGTATTTCTAATAATTGTTTTTTATTACTACATAGTAATATATAGGATTCCATTAGAAATATAAAGAAATATGCTCAGACATTCTTAAATTTTTTCAGGAGCTCTACCAACTGTGCCTGCTCTTCAGGTGTCAGAACGGAAAAAGTCTCCTCAATAGCTTGCTGATGTGGCGGGATTGCTGCTTGAATAATACGACGGCCCTCATCCGTCAAATCAACCTCGAAAGCACGCTTATCTGTTTGGCAGGCTTCTCGCGTCAACCAACCTTTTTTCTCCATATTTTTAATGACAACAGTCATATTCCCGGAGGTGGCAAGCATGCGGTCAATTAATTCGCCAATCTTCATGCGACCTTTGGCATTAAGCACGTCCATGACTCCAAATTGAGTTGGTGTCAAATTAAATTCTTTAAAGGTCTCAGAAACCTTGGCATCGATGGTACGAAAAGCTTTACGCATAACTACCATACTTTTTACAGCCATGTTTTTATCTAAGTCACTCATTTCTAGTCCTTTCCAAATAGATGCTGTTTTTATTACTCTACCACAGTTTTTCTAAAAGTGGTATATGAAAATGAAAAAATAAGAAAAAAGAGTCCTTAGATATCTAACCAATACCTCAGAACTCTTTCATTTCTAACTATTACGATTCCAAAAAAGGGCTAATAAGATAACAGCACCCAGTACTGATGGAACGATAGCAGTATCTGCTAGCATCGGTCCCCAATTTCCAAAAAGAAGCTGACCAACAAAAGCACCTAGCCATCCAACAAAGGTCTTACCAATACAGCCCATACGTTCACCCCTATTTGATATAGCAGAGGCAATAAGGCCAATGAGAAAACCAACTATCATACTTCCAATCATGATAAATTCTCCATCATACTTAGATTACCCAATCCCCATTTCGGAAGATCGGTACACGACTACCATCTTGGCGGATACCATCAATATCCATTTGATTTGAACCAATCATAAAGTCTACGTGTACATCAGAACGATTAAGTCCAGCTTCCTTAAGCTCCTCTTCTGTCATGTCTGCTCCACCCTTAACACTGGTAGCATAGGCTGCTCCAATAGCTAGGTGGTTGGACGCATTCTCATCAAAAAGAGTATTAAAGAAGGTGATTCCTGACTGTGAGATAGGACTTGGATCTGGTACCAAGGCACATTCACCTAGAGCACGCGCCCCATTATTGTTGAAGACGAGATTCTTCATCACTTCGTCACCTTGGTCCGCTGTGATATCTACAATTTCACCGTTTTTAAAGGTTACCTTGATTCCCTCGATAATATTACCATTGTAACTTAGAGGCTTTGTACTTGAGACATAACCATCTGCACGACGAAAATCAGGTGCCGTAAAGACCTCTTCTGTTGGCATATTAGGAAGGAAGCCTTCACCTTGTGCATTGATGGCACCTGCAGACTCCCAAACATGGTTTTTAGGCAATCCTAGAGTCAAATCTGTTCCAGGTGCTTGGTAGTGCAAAGCTGAGAATTGTGCCTCATTGAGTAGGCGTGCTTTAGCATCCAAACGGTCAGCATGTTCCTTCCAGGCACGTACAGGGTCCTCTTCATAGACACGACACGTCTTGAAAATTTGATCCCAAAGTAAATCTACAGCTTCCTCATCACTCGAAGCATCAGGAAAGACTTTCTTAGCCCATTCTTTACCAGCTGCAGCAGCTACCGTCCAACTAACCTTATTAGACTGAGTTGCCACCTGCATAGGTTTAAAGGCCACTCCAGTAGCCTTAGCATGAGCAGATAAACGTTCAGGAGCTACACCATTAAGGGCGCCCGGATCTGATGAACGAACACCTAAACGACTTGCTTTCTTGGCTAACAAATATTCCATTTCAGCTTTTTTATAGGCAGGAACCTCTTCGATGCGGTCCATATCAGCATGCAAGAAGCGCTCGCGATTAATAATATCATCTGACCATTGAACGATTACCTCAGCTGCTCCTAGAGCATAGGCTTCTTTAACTAAGAGGTGTGCTAGCTCTGCTTGTTCTACATCAATGCTCAAGGCCACTGTGTGACCAGGTTGTACATTAATCCCATTAGCAACCAGTAATTTAGCATATTTCTCAAGATTTTCTTTAAAATTTGGTAAAACCATAATTAACTCCTTGAAACTATAATTTTCTATCAGTATACCATAAGACGAAGAAAAAGGTTTCCTCTCAGCTTTGGCTTTTTAGCATCACATGCAGACCCTAAACAAAAAGAGAACAGAGACTGACTCCATTCTCTCAAAGTTGATGACGATTCTCTTTAGCTATTAAAAGAAATCGTCAAAAAGACTTAATTGATTATCTTCTGGCATATTTCCTAGGATGCCCATTTCATCCAATTTTTCAACCAAGGTTGATGATAGGCCTCCTCGTTTACGCAATTCTGTCTTGGAAAGGAATTCACCTTCTTCACGTGCAGCAACCACTTGCTTAGCAACGTTCTCACCCAAACCTTCAAGTGCAATAAACGGTGGAATCAAAGTATCTCCTTCAATCAGAAATTCAGTTGCCTGACTCTTATAAAGATCCAACTGACCAAAGGTAAATCCACGTTCTAACATTTCATTGACAATTTCAAGCGTTGTAAATAAGTCATTTTCAACATTAGTCGCTTCATTTCGTTGGCGCTTCTCCTTAATATCTTCCATTCGAGCTTTAACAGCATCAAGACCCGCAGACATCGTCTTAAGCTCAAATGCTTTAGCTCGAATTGAGAAATAGGCACAATAGTAATAAATAGGATGGTGCACTTTGAAATAAGCTACACGTAGGGCCATCATAACGTAGGCTGCCGCATGGGCTTTAGGGAACATGTACTTGATTTTACCACAAGATTCAATGTACCAGTCTGGAACATTATTTTCACGCATGGCTTGAATATAGCCATTACGCTCTTCTTCGGAAATCTTCAACCACATCCCCTTACGAACACGTTCCATGATCGTGAAGGCCATCTTAGGATCTAATCCCGCATGCATTAGGTATACCATGATATCATCACGACAACCGATAACTGTTTTCAGAGTGGCGATACCTTCCTTAATCAAATCTTGTGCATTACCTAACCAAACGTCTGTTCCGTGGGACAAACCAGATAACTGTAAGAGTTCCGCAAAGGTCGTCGGATGCGTCTCGTCGACCATACCACGAACAAAGTTAGTCCCAAACTCAGGGATTCCCAACATTCCCGTTGGTGTCCCAATCTGTTCAGGTGTTACCCCTAAAATATCAGTCCCTGAAAAAAGTTTCATTACATCTGGATCATCTGCTCGAATATCTTTTGGATCGATTCCTGATAAATCCTGCAACTTACGAATCATAGTCGGATCATCATGTCCCAGAATATCAAGCTTCAACACGTTCTCATCAATATCGTGGAAGTTAAAGTGAGTCGTCTGCCAGGCAGCCGTTACATCATCTGCCGGATATTGAACAGGTGTGAAATCATAGACATCCATATAATTTGGAATAACAACGATACCACCCGGGTGCTGACCTGTGTTTCGCTTAACACCCGCAGCCCCCATAGCTAAACGATCGACCTCGGCATCACGGTAAAACTTATTGTAATCACGTTCGTAACCTTTAACAAAACCATAAGCCGTCCGATCTGCAACAGTTCCGACTGTTCCGGCACGAAAAGCATATTGTTCTCCAAAAATATCACGAACGTCCAAGTGGGCTGATGGCTGATCATCTCCGGAAAAGTTCAAATCGATATCAGGAACCTTATCCCCATCAAAACCTAGGAAGGTCTCGAAAGGAATATCCTGACCATCTTTTTTATATTCCGTTCCACATTCTGAACATTCCTTATCAGGCAAATCGAAGCCAGATCCATAAGATCCATCTGTAATGAACTCTGAGTGTTGACAATTAGGACAGAGATAATGTGGCGGCATCGGATTGACCTCAGTAATTCCAATCATCGTCGCAACAAAACTAGAACCGACAGATCCACGCGAACCAACTAGGTAGCCACGTTCATTTGAACGGTTAACTAGCATCTGCGAAGCCAGGTAGATTACGGCAAAACCATTACCAAGAATTGAAGACAACTCTTTCTCAATTCGCAGGTCAATAATATCAGGCAAAGGATTACCATAGAGCTCAAACGCTCTAGCATATGTCATCTCCGCAACCTGTTCTTCCGCACGATCAATAAAAGGTGTGTACAAGTCTTTTTTGACAACCTCAACCTCTTCAATTTGATCTGCCATAGCCTGCGTATTAGTTACAACAATTTCATAGGCTAAGTCTTTTCCTAAAAAGGCAAAGTCGTCTAGCATCTCGTTAGTTGTCCTAAAATGCGCTTCAGGTAAAGGAGCAGGTTTCGCATTTTCTCCCTTACCAATTGGCCTATTAATCATGGCTCCTTGTCCCAAAGCACGAACAATGATTTCACGATAAATGGCATCCTCAGGGTTGATATAGTGTACATTTCCTGTAGCCAGCACAGGCTTGTCCAGACGATTAGCGACTTCAATCAAATCCCGAATCAGTTGTTCTATAGCCTCCTCATCCTTGATTAAATCCTTTGCAATCAAGGGTGCATAAATTGCCGGTGGCATAACTTCAATAAAGTCATAATATTTAGCAACTTCAACCGCCTTGTCAATACCGTGAGACAGAAGCGTATCAAAAACCTCACCATCAGCACAAGCAGAACCTACAATAATTCCCTCACGATACTCATCTAAGACCGTACGAGGAATACGTGCTACTCCCTCAAAGTATGAGACATTTGATAAACTTACTAACTTAAAGATATTCTTCAAGCCAGTTTGATTCTGAACATACAGCGTCGCATGTTTGACACGAGACTTTTTATACGAATCTTCAGAAACCAAATCCGTGTTCAACTGTTCCAGATTAGTCAAACCGTGCTTATCAAACACATCTTTTATGAAGATAAACAACAAACGACCCGTAGCTTCCGCATCATAATTGGCCATATGGTGATGATCCAAAGCCACACCAAACCGCTTCGTCAAAGGCCCCAAACCATGACGCTTATACTCAGGATAAAGATTTCGTGCAAATTCTAAAGTATCAATAACCGGTTGTGAAATTGTTGGTAACTGATGTCTTTCGTAATTGGCATTCATAAAACCAACGTCAAAGGTCGCATTATGGGCCACTAGCACAGTTCCTTGACAGAATTCTTGAAATTCCTGTAAAACTTGCACTAAAGGTTTAGCACCTTTAACATGATTATCAGTAATACCGGTCAACTCAGTAGTAAATGCAGAAAGAGGATGTCCTGGATCTATGAATTCATCAAATTGCTCAATAATATTACCTTTATGCATTTTTGATGCCGCAATCTGAATCAAATCATTATGAACAGCAGACAAGCCCGTTGTCTCAACGTCAAATACAACATAAGTTGCTTCTTTTAATTCCAAATCCTCAGAATTATAAACAATAGGTACCTTATCCTCAACAAGATTGGCTTCAAGACCAAAAATAGCCTTAATCCCAGCTTTTTTAGCCCTATGGTAGCCATGAGGAAAACTCTGAACATTAGCATGATCTGTTATAGCAACTGCTGGGTGCCCCCAAGAGGCAGCAGTATCAATAAGATCTTCAACAGTTGGCATTGCATCCATAGTCGACATGTTGGTATGCGCATGAAATTCCACACGCTTTTGTCCCTCAGGCATCAAATCCTTACGAGGAGTATGTGAAATTTCTTTAATGTCTTGCACATTCATAGTCAGACTATGAGTGAAAGGATTATTCTCGATACGGCCACGAACCCTAACCCAGTTCCCCTTTTTTATCATATCGAACTTAGCGAGCTCATCACTATCTTTGACCCATCGTTGCATAGCAAAACTAGAGGTATAATCAGTTACCTTAAAATTAATAATAATTCGACCCGTCTTAGTTTCACGTTGCTCTACATCAAAAATATATCCTTCAAAAACAACACGATTCTCTTCAGAATTAATATCAACCATTGGCGTTATTTCAGCCTTATCAAAACTAGCTTGACGTTGACTTTGTTTCTCAGCAAAATTTTGTGATGGTTCGGTCACAGGTTTCGGTGCTGGGGCACTTTCAAGAATAGATTGAAGCGCTTGTCTTGCTTGAGACTCGGCTTGTTCTTGTAAAGAAACCTTATTTGTTTGGTAAGCCTCTTCTAAAGAAGATGAAGCTTCCTTATCTTCGACAACAGAAATGGATACATCAGATAAACCAACTTGAGAAAGAGATTTAGATATCAAAGAAATAAATCTATCCTGTACATTTTCCTTTATAATATGCTCTGGAGCTTTAACAAAAATACTATTATTCGAAATCTCAACCTTTAGATTTGAGAATAAAGAATAAGTAGAAAAGTGTGACACTTTTAAACTATCTAAAGCATATGAAAAATAATCTCCAAGTAAAGAATCATCGCAAGCAGTAGAAACTAAACGAATCTCAAAAGAAGCTTTAGCACCTAAAGAATTAAAAGAAGAGTGAAGTAAACTATCAAAAAGAGCAAAAGACTCATAAGACAGAACACTAGGAAAAGAAAAAACAAAGAACCATTGGCGTTTTGATTTAAATAGCTTTACTGTTTCGATAGAACCATCTTTAATTTCTTTAAAAGCATCGTGATCCTCAGGAAAACGAATTTGTTTTAAGAGAAGCTGAAATTTATCAGACATAAAAAATAAACTCCTATAGACAAAAAAACACTCCTTAAGGAGTGTAACATATACCGGCGGCCGGGGTCGAACCGGCACGTCCTTGCGGACACTGGATTTTGAGTCCAGCGCGTCTGCCAATTCCGCCACGCCGGCAAAGTATAACTGGGGTAGCTGGATTCGAACCAACGCATGAGGGAGTCAAAGTCCCTTGCCTTACCGCTTGGCTATACCCCAAAAATATAGGCGAATGAGGGGAATCGAACCCCCGAATGTCAGAGCCACAATCTGATGTGTTAACCACTTCACCACATTCGCCACTTTACTAACACGGGCAGTAGGAATTGAACCCACACTGAAGGTTTTGGAGACCTTAGTTCTACCTTTAAACTATGCCCGTAACTATGGAAGGGGAGGGATTCGAACCCCCGAACCCGAAGGAGCGGATTTACAGTCCGCCGCGTTTAGCCTCTTCGCTACCCTTCCAAAATATAAACAAATGGCGCGAGACGGAATCGAACCGCCGACACATGGAGCTTCAATCCATTGCTCTACCAACTGAGCTACCGAGCCATATTGCGGGAGCAGGATTTGAACCTACGACCTTCGGGTTATGAGCCCGACGAGCTACCTAGCTGCTCCATCCCGCGTTAATTATAAGGAGGATGTGGGATTCGAACCCACGCACGCTTTTACACGCCTGACGGTTTTCAAGACCGTTCCCTTCAGCCGGACTTGGGTAATCCTCCATAAAAATATAGTCCGTACGGGATTCGAACCCGTGTTACCGCCGTGAAAAGGCGGTGTCTTAACCCCTTGACCAACGGACCATATAATGGGCACGAGTGGAATCGAACCACCGACCTCACGCTTATCAGGCGTGCGCTCTAACCATCTGAGCTACGCGCCCAAGCTAATTGCTTGGTTATTTGTTTCCAAATAAAGCGGGTGACGAGAATCGAACTCGCGACAACAGCTTGGAAGGCTGTAGTTTTACCACTAAACTACACCCGCTTAATGGGAGTTAACGGGATCGAACCGCTGACCCTCTGCTTGTAAGGCAGATGCTCTCCCAGCTGAGCTAAACTCCCTTTGCGCTAAGCGACTACCGTATCTAACAGGGGGCAACCCCCAACTACATCAGGCGTACTAGGGCTTAACTTCTGTGTTCGGCATGGGAACAGGTGTATCTCCTAGGCTATCGTCACTTAACTCTGAGTATTCTCAACTCAAAATTGAATATCTATACTGTATCAAGAAACCAAATCGTTGTCAATATGTCTCAGTTACTTTCTTTGGATAAGTCCTCGAGCTATTAGTATTAGTCCGCTACATGTGTCACCACACTTCCACTTCTAACCCTATCAACCTGATCATCTCTCAGGGCTCTTACTGATATAAAATCATGGGAAATCTCATCTTGAGGTGGGCTTCACACTTAGATGCTTTCAGCGTTTATCCCTTCCCTACATAGCTACCCAGCGATGCTCTTGGCAGAACAACTGGTACACCAGCGGTAAGTCCACTCTGGTCCTCTCGTACTAGGGAGCAGATCCTCTCAAATTTCCTACGCCCGCGACGGATAGGGACCGAACTGTCTCACGACGTTCTGAACCCAGCTCGCGTGCCGCTTTAATGGGCGAACAGCCCAACCCTTGGGACCGACTACAGCCCCAGGATGCGACGAGCCGACATCGAGGTGCCAAACCTCCCCGTCGATGTGAACTCTTGGGGGAGATAAGCCTGTTATCCCCAGGGTAGCTTTTATCCGTTGAGCGATGGCCCTTCCATGCGGAACCACCGGATCACTAAGCCCGACTTTCGTCCCTGCTCGAGTTGTAACTCTCGCAGTCAAGCTCCCTTATACCTTTACACTCTGCGAATGATTTCCAACCATTCTGAGGGAACCTTTGGGCGCCTCCGTTACCTTTTAGGAGGCGACCGCCCCAGTCAAACTGCCCGTCAGACACTGTCTCCGATAGGGATAACCTATCTGGGTTAGAGTAGCCATAACACAAGGGTAGTATCCCAACAACGCCTCACTCGAAACTGGCGTCCCGAGGTCATAGGCTCCTACCTATCCTGTACATGTGGTACAGATACTCAATATCAAACTGCAGTAAAGCTCCATGGGGTCTTTCCGTCCTGTCGCGGGTAACCTGCATCTTCACAGGTACTAAAATTTCACCGAGTCTCTCGTTGAGACAGTGCCCAAATCATTACGCCTTTCGTGCGGGTCGGAACTTACCCGACAAGGAATTTCGCTACCTTAGGACCGTTATAGTTACGGCCGCCGTTTACTGGGGCTTCAATTCATACCTTCGCTATTGCTAAGCACTCCTCTTAACCTTCCAGCACCGGGCAGGCGTCACCCCCTATACATCATCTTACGATTTAGCAGAGAGCTGTGTTTTTGATAAACAGTTGCTTGGGCCTATTCACTGCGGCTGACCATAAGTCAGCGCCCCTTCTCCCGAAGTTACGGGGCCATTTTGCCGAGTTCCTTAACGAGAGTTCTCTCGCTCACCTGAGGCTACTCGCCTCGACTACCTGTGTCGGTTTGCGGTACGGGTAGAGTATAATTAACGCTAGAAGCTTTTCTCGGCAGTGTGACATCACTAACTTCGCTACTAAACTTCGCTCCCCATCACAGCTCAATGTTATAGATATAAGCATTTGACTCATATCACACCTCACTGCTTGGCCAGACACTTCCAATCGTCTGGTTTAGTTAGCCCTACTGCGTCCCTCCATCACTATATACTCTAGTACAGGAATATCAACCTGTTGTCCATCGGATACACCTTTCGGTCTCTCCTTAGGTCCCGACTAACCCAGGGCGGACGAGCCTTCCCCTGGAAACCTTAGTCTTACGGTGGACAGGATTCTCACCTGTCTTTCGCTACTCATACCGGCATTCTCACTTCTATGCGCTCCAGCACTCCTCACGGTACACCTTCTTCGCACATAGAACGCTCTCCTACCATACCTATAAAGGTATCCACAGCTTCGGTAATATGTTTTAGCCCCGGTACATTTTCGGCGCAGGGTCACTCGACTAGTGAGCTATTACGCACTCTTTGAATGAATAGCTGCTTCTAAGCTAACATCCTAGTTGTCTGTGCAACCCCACATCCTTTTCCACTTAACATATATTTTGGGACCTTAGCTGGTGGTCTGGGCTGTTTCCCTTTCGACTACGGATCTTAGCACTCGCAGTCTGACTGCCGATTATATCTCGTTGGCATTCGGAGTTTATCTGAGATTGGTAATCCGGGATGGACCCCTCACCCAAACAGTGCTCTACCTCCAAGAGACTTAACATCGACGCTAGCCCTAAAAGCTATTTCGGAGAGAACCAGCTATCTCCAAGTTCGTTTGGAATTTCTCCGCTACCCACAAGTCATCCAAGCACTTTTCAACGTGCCCTGGTTCGGTCCTCCAGTGAGTTTTTACCTCACCTTCAACCTGCTCATGGGTAGGTCACATGGTTTCGGGTCTACGACATGATACTAATGCGCCCTATTAAGACTCGGTTTCCCTACGGCTCCGTCTCTTCAACTTAACCTCGCATCATATCGTAACTCGCCGGTTCATTCTACAAAAGGCACGCTCTCACCCATTAACGGGCTCGAACTTGTTGTAGGCACACGGTTTCAGGTTCTATTTCACTCCCTCCCGGGGTGCTTTTTCACCTTTCCCTCACGGTACTGGTTCACTATCGGTCACTAGAGAGTATTTAGGGTTGGGAGATGGTCCTCCCAGATTCCGACGAGATTTCTCGTGTCTCGCCGTACTCAGGATACTGCTAGGTATAAAGACTATTTCGAATACGAGGCTATTACTCTCTTTGGCCTACCTTCCCAGGTAGTTCTTCTATAATCTTTAAGTCCACGTTGCAGTCCTACAACCCCGAAGAGTAAACTCTTCGGTTTGCCCCTCTTGCCGTTTCGCTCGCCGCTACTAAGGCAATCGCTTTTTGCTTTCTCTTCCTGCAGCTACTTAGATGTTTCAGTTCACTGCGTCTTCCTCTACATTACCTTAACAGTAATGAGTGACAGGCATAACCTGCCGGGTTCCCCATTCGGACATCTCTGGATCATTGCTCACTTACAGCTCCCCAAAGCATTTCGTCGTTAGTCACGTCCTTCATCGGCTTCTAGTGCCAAGGCATCCACCGTGCGCCCTTATTAACTTAACCTTATTTTGGTCTTTCGACCTAACTCATTAAATATTCACAGCGTTTCGGTTTATTTTCTTGTTACTATCTATATGTAATTAATTACATATGGAATTTGATATAGATATTCAATTTTTCAATGGACAATACTTGAATCTTTCGATTCAATGGAGCCTAGCAGGGATCGAACCGCTGACCTCCTGCGTGCAAAGCAGGCGCTCTCCCAGCTGAGCTAAGGCCCCACAAGACCTCTCAAAACTAAATAAGAAACTCAAGTACATTCCGTTTTTCCTTAGAAAGGAGGTGATCCAGCCGCACCTTCCGATACGGCTACCTTGTTACGACTTCACCCCAATCATCTATCCCACCTTAGGCGGCTGGCTCCAAAAGGTTACCTCACCGACTTCGGGTGTTACAAACTCTCGTGGTGTGACGGGCGGTGTGTACAAGGCCCGGGAACGTATTCACCGCGGCGTGCTGATCCGCGATTACTAGCGATTCCGACTTCATGTAGGCGAGTTGCAGCCTACAATCCGAACTGAGATTGGCTTTTAAGAGATTAGCTTGCCGTCACCGACTCGCAACTCGTTGTACCAACCATTGTAGCACGTGTGTAGCCCAGGTCATAAGGGGCATGATGATTTGACGTCATCCCCACCTTCCTCCGGTTTATTACCGGCAGTCTCGCTAGAGTGCCCAACTGAATGATGGCAACTAACAATAGGGGTTGCGCTCGTTGCGGGACTTAACCCAACATCTCACGACACGAGCTGACGACAACCATGCACCACCTGTCACCGATGTACCGAAGTAACTTTCTATCTCTAGAAATAGCATCGGGATGTCAAGACCTGGTAAGGTTCTTCGCGTTGCTTCGAATTAAACCACATGCTCCACCGCTTGTGCGGGCCCCCGTCAATTCCTTTGAGTTTCAACCTTGCGGTCGTACTCCCCAGGCGGAGTGCTTAATGCGTTAGCTGCGGCACTGAATCCCGGAAAGGATCCAACACCTAGCACTCATCGTTTACGGCGTGGACTACCAGGGTATCTAATCCTGTTCGCTCCCCACGCTTTCGAGCCTCAGCGTCAGTTACAGACCAGAGAGCCGCTTTCGCCACCGGTGTTCCTCCATATATCTACGCATTTCACCGCTACACATGGAATTCCACTCTCCCCTTCTGCACTCAAGTTTGACAGTTTCCAAAGCGAACTATGGTTGAGCCACAGCCTTTAACTTCAGACTTATCAAACCGCCTGCGCTCGCTTTACGCCCAATAAATCCGGACAACGCTCGGGACCTACGTATTACCGCGGCTGCTGGCACGTAGTTAGCCGTCCCTTTCTGGTAAGCTACCGTCACAGTGTGAACTTTCCACTCTCACACTCGTTCTTGACTTACAACAGAGCTTTACGATCCGAAAACCTTCTTCACTCACGCGGCGTTGCTCGGTCAGGGTTGCCCCCATTGCCGAAGATTCCCTACTGCTGCCTCCCGTAGGAGTCTGGGCCGTGTCTCAGTCCCAGTGTGGCCGATCACCCTCTCAGGTCGGCTATGTATCGTCGCCCTAGGTGAGCCGTTACCTCACCTACTAGCTAATACAACGCAGGTCCATCTTGTAGTGGAGCATTGCCCCTTTCAAATAAATGACATGGGTCATCCATTGTTATGCGGTATTAGCTATCGTTTCCAATAGTTATCCCCCGCTACAAGGCAGGTTACCTACGCGTTACTCACCCGTTCGCAACTCATCCAAGAAGAGCAAGCTCCTCTCTTCAGCGTTCTACTTGCATGTATTAGGCACGCCGCCAGCGTTCGTCCTGAGCCAGGATCAAACTCTCATTAAAAAATTTAATAATTGTTCGAGCGTTAACTCATTACCGTCGTCTGACGATTTATTCTTGTAAATTGACAGGTTATAATTTCTTCTATAACCCTGCACTTGGTTTCTTATTCAGTTCTCAAAGGTCTTTGTCTCTCTTAAGACAACTTCTATATTCTAGCAAATCTAGAATGCCTTGTCAACACTTTTTTTGAAGTTTTTTTCACTTCTCGTGTCCGCTGTCTCTCGCGAAACAGCTTATTTATAATATCATCTCTAGCTTGTCTTGTCAATAACTTTTTTAAAGTTTTTTCAAACTTTTTGTTACTGGACAATTTCCTTAAGACTTTATTAGTCTATCAAGTTTGTGAACTAATGTCAATACTTATTTTCTATGCCAGAGTAAACGTAAAAAGAAGATCGCAAGTATCTCCTTTTTTACTTTTTATAGAGCTGCGCGCATGCGTGCTTGTGAATTTTCGACATTTCGTATTGAACGTGGTAAGAAAGCACGGATATCATCTTCTTTATAACCCACTTGCAATCTCTTATCATCAATTAAGATTGGGCTCTTCAAGATTCTTGGGTTTTCTTGAATCAAATCAATCACCTCACTGACACTGAGCTCGTCGATATCACAATTTAGAGCTTTAGCATAGCGATTTTTTGATGAAACAATACTCTCAACACCATTCTCTGTTTTTGATAGGATGTTTAAGATTTCTTCTTTTTGTAAGTGGTTCTTTACCAAGGTTTTTGTTCTTTATAAGGAAGTTGATGGTTGTTCAACCATGTCTTTGCTTTTTTACAACTTGTACAACTTGAGATTGTATAAATCTTAATCATGTTAATTCTCTCTTTCTGTCACATGATACTATTATCTTATCACTGTCCTTGATTTAAGAAATCGGTCTAGCGACCTATTTTGAATCTTTGGGACTTTTTCAATTATCATAGACCTTTTTTATTTAGAATTAAAACAAAGAAAAAAGAGCTCGTCGGCTCTTTTACACTTATTCCTCAATTTCAATGGTTGAATCGAGGTCTAAAACAAGTTCATCAGATGTTTCTTCAACTTGTGCTTCTTCAACAATATCCTCTTCATCTGGTTCAATCAAACCATAGTGTACACGTACTTTATGATCAATTTCTTCAAAAATATCTGGATGATCTGCCAAATATTTTTTAGCATTTTCAGACCCTTGACCAATCTTCTCACCATTATATGAGAACCATGCTCCAGCTTTTTGAATAATGCCTAAGTCACTAGCGATTTTTACAAGCTCACCTGTTTGTGAAATCCCTTCACCATACATAATTTCAACAAAGGCTTCTTTAAATGGTGGAGCAACCTTGTTTTTGACAACCTTAATTTTAGTTTCCTTACCAACATTTTGGTCTTTTTTATCACCAGTCCCTTTGATTTGCGTATTTCCACGTACATCAAGACGTACTGATGCATAGAATTTTAGAGCACGTCCACCAGGGGTTGTTTCTGGATTACCAAACATAATGCCAACTTTTTCACGCAATTGGTTAATGAAGATAGCAATTGTTTTTGTTTTATTGATAGAAGCAGAAAGCTTACGCATGGCTTGACTCATCATACGCGCTTGAAGTCCGACATGGCTGTCACCAATATCTCCATCAATTTCTGCTCGAGGTACCAAGGCTGCAACTGAGTCAACAACAACCAAATCAACTGCACCAGAGTCAATCAGCTTACCAGCAATTTCGAGACCTTGTTCACCTGAATCAGGTTGTGACAAAAGAAGCTCATCAATATTAACACCTAGGGCTGCCGCATAAGCAGGGTCAAGGGCATGCTCTGCATCGATAAAGGCAGCAATTCCGCCTTCTTTTTGTGTCTGAGCAACAGCATGGAGGGCTACAGTTGTTTTACCTGATGATTCTGGTCCGTAAATTTCGATAATACGACCTTTAGGATAACCACCTGCACCAAGAGCAATATCCAAAGCTAGCGAGCCTGAGCTCATAACTTGAACTTTCTGCTCTGCACGCTCACCAAGACGCATAACCGCACCCTTACCAAAATCTTTTTCAATATTCTTCAAAGCATCGTCAAGTGCTTTACGACGCTCATCTCCAAATTTCTTTGTAATTTCTTCTGTTTTCTTTGTTTTCTTAGCCACTTATTTCCTCTTCTTTCTATCGTTAAAGACAAACTTAAATTATGTCTTCTTGTAATAAAGCTTGGCGAACTAGGTTAAAGGCATAGAGGGTACTAATATATCTAACATCAGAACGACTTCTTCCACCTATAACAACCTTGATTGACCTTACTTGATTCCTATCAGCAATACCAATAAATACCGTACCTGCTGGGTGTCCTTCTAAGGAATCTGGTCCAGCTACACCGGTAAGTGCAATTCCATAATCGCTATCTGTTTTAGCTCGAGCACCTTCAGCCATTTTTTCTGCAGTAAAATGACTGACAACACCATGTTCTTCTAGTTGCGACAAAGGAATACCCAACATTTTAGCTTTTTCTTCAATGCTGTAAGTAACAAAGCCACCTTTAAATACTTGTGAGGCTCCTGAAAAATCAGCAATAGTAGCCTGAAATAAACCTGCTGTTAGGCTTTCAGCTGCAGTGATGGTCTTGCCATGGTGCTTAAGCAAACGAAAAGCTTCAAAGGCTAAACTATTAGACTCTCCATATCCATAAATGAAATCAGATAAGGATTTGCCATCTAGAGTTTTAGTCGAACGAATTTGTTTTTCTAAAACATCTAGTTTTTGATCTGCTTCTTCTTGCGAAGAAGCCTTCGTTGACAAGCGAAGTGTTACTTCCCCCACTTTAGCGTATGGAGCTATGGTTGGATCTGTTTGGTTAACAATAAACTCTTTCAGAATAGTCACTAATTGACTTTCTCCAACGCCAAAGAATCTTAGGACTCTCGAATAAAGACTTGAGTGATTCTCAGTAAGAGCTGGAATAAGTTCTTGATTCACCATAGGTTTGAGTTCACTTGGTGGACCAGGTAAGACTACATAGGTCACCCCTTGAGCAGTAATAATCCCTCCAACTGCAAGACCTGTCGGGTTTTGCAAGGGAATAGCCCCCTCAACAATTTGTGCTTGACGTTCATTATTAGGCGTTCGTGTGTGTTTAGGACGAGTAGCAAAGAAACTATCCAGTTTTTTACTAGCCTCCTCATCAAAAACGAGTTCTTTTCCTAAAAATTTAGCCAGTGTTTGCTTGGTTAGGTCGTCCTCAGTAGGGCCAAGTCCACCACAAAGTATGACTAAATCACTACGCTGACTGGCTTGATCAAGAACTGAAAGTAGGCGGCTTTCATTGTCTCCTACTGCTGTGTGAAAATACACGTCAATTCCTAGTTCAGCTAGTTTCTCAGATAAAAATTGGGCATTGGTATTGGTGATCTGCCCGGTTAGGATTTCAGTTCCTACTGCAATCAATTCAGCTTTCATTGGTTCACCTATATTACTATTCGTAAAATAATCTCAAACATGTTCGTTTATAAACTAACATGTTTTGCTCGTCTTGTCAATCAAATCCACTCATTTATTTGAAGTCACAGTTATTTTCATGATCATTCACAAATCCTGCGGCTTGTAAAAATGAATATATAGTTGTCGGTCCTAAAAATTTGAACCCTCTCTTTTTTAGATTGTTGGCAATCTGTTGGGATAAAGCAGTTGATGATGGGACGTCCTTATATGTGGGTACATTATTTATCAAGGGCTTTCCGTCAAAGAAATGCCAAAAATAATGGGACAGGGAGCCAAATTCATCTTGGATTTTTAGTACTTGTTTGGCATTATTTACGGTTGCTTCTAGCTTAAGTTTGTGCCTAATGATGTCTGGATTTTGAAGCGCATCTTCAAGTTCACTTAGGCTAAACTGGGCAACACGCTCAATATTATAGTCATGAAAAACACGATTAAAGGCCTGTCTTTTATTTAAAACGGTTAACCAAGAAAGCCCTGACTGATAACTTTCTAAGCAAAGCAGCTCAAAAAGTTTTTGGTCGTCACCAATAGGCTTTCCCCACTCCTTGTCATGATAATCACAATATAATTTATTGTTTGTTGGAACCCAACGACAACGATTGACCATTACTTACCTCATTTCATCAACATTTTAAGAGCCGATTTAATGTATTGCTCTGCCGTTTCATTAGTTCCTTCGAAGAAGGCCTTGATTTTCTTAAGTTCTGTGGCTTTATAACCAAGAGCAATCAAGGCTTCCATAGCCTCATCCAATTGATGATTCCCTTCAGGTTGACTTGGTGTCGTCTTGGTCGTTTCTGTTGGTAACTCTGCAAATTTCCCTGCCAAGTCCAAAACCATTTGCTGAGCTGTCTTTTTACCAATCTTTGGAAACTTCATCAAGTACTTGATGTCACTATTATCAACAGCAGCAACCAAGCCTTGATTATCATCTACAGCAACAATGGCTAGGGCAGTCGTCGGACCTATTCCAGAAACTGAAATAAGCTTAAGGAAGACCTCTTTTTCATCTTCAGTATGGAAACCAAAAAGAAGGTGGGCATCATCTCTAATAACTTGATGAAGATAGACTTGGATAGTCTGATTCATTTGGTCAGAAAAACTATATGGATTCGCCACAGTGACAATATAACCTAAGCCGTTTGCTTCTATAACAATATACTTGGCGGTAATTTTCACTAGAGTTCCCTTGATATAATCATACATAGCGTGTGATTTCCTTTCTCGTTCGTTTCTTCAATGGTTTGCTTTATCATTTTATACTCGTAAGATAATTGTCTTGAATGTTTATTTGTCATCTCAAGCACTGCTGTACTATTGTAACAAAAAATCCACTCGAAAGTGGATTCTGTTTGCTCTATTTTAAGGATGACTACTCGTCTTTAAAGTATCTGTAATCATCTTTAGACCTAATAGAATATATGTTACAAGACCTAAAGTAAAGGCAATGCTAGAAACATTTACTAGAGTATTCTCCAAACTTGGTTGACCTAACCAGGCCAAAATATAGAAAATCAAGCTAGTCGCTAAAAATGTTAAGCCAACAAGTAAAAAGTGTTTATTAGTTTTTGTTAGGTGTCTCATCACTCTACCTCCTAACTTAAAAATCAGGCAATCATCCTACAATGATCCGCTAAAACATTAGAAGATTCCTTTTCTTCACCACTATTATAAATCTAACATTCCTATTCGTAAAGCAAGACCAAAAAAAATTTTAATACTTTCCTAGGTCACGTAGGCTTGTATGATTTTCTTGGATACGACGGAACATTTTTTCCATATCAGACTTGGTAAAGTTGACAAGTACTGGACGTCCGTGAGGGCAATTGTAGGGATTTTTACACTGTGCAAGCTGTACTAGGAGGTCACGCGCAGAGTAATCATCAAGAGCATGATTGGCCTTGATTGAACGTTTACAACTCATCATGATGGCCAACTCAGCACGGTAGGTCTTAACAGACACTTCATTCGTCAAAAGAAGCATGTCACACATTTCATAGACCGCTGATTCAATCTCTTCTTCCTTCATCCAGATAGGATGTTCACGAAGAATGAAAGTGTTGTTCCCATAAGGTTCTAAATAGATACCAACCTGGTTAAGAAGGGACATTTTTCTTGTAAACTAATGTAATCTGAACCTGAAAATTCAAAGAGATAAGGAACCAAAAGCTGTTGTAAACTGCTGTCAACCTCACCAATCTTTTCACGATAGTACTCATACTTGACACGTTCTTGAGCAGCATGCTGGTCAATGATGTAAAGTCCGCCTTGTCCTTGCGCAAAGAGATAGGTTCCATGCATTTGACCAAAAAACTCTAATTCAGGGAAGGTTGATGTTTCCTCATTATCCAGATTTTCAAGCATGCGCTTCATTTTCGACTTGTTTTTATAATCAAGTTTTTCGTGTTCGCTATCACCTTCATCTACTGAACGTTGTGCCTGTTTAACAGAAGGTTGCGGTTTATTTTCTACCGATGAAACTGGAGACTCTGACTCTGATACAAGAGGTTTGATATCTTCTTGGACTGTCTCTGGTTTGACAAAGAAATCATTACGACTGCTATCATAGTAAAGATTGGTTTGTTTGAGTGGAAGACTGGTTTGAACTGGCTTAGCTGCACCTCTGGTACTAGACTTGGCTAGATTTTCAAGGGCATCAGGAATCAAATCCTGCTCTCTAAGGCTTTGAGCAATGGCAGAGCTGATAAGGGCCATGAGCTCTTTTTCTTTAGAAATACGTACTTCCTGCTTGGTTGGGTGAACATTGACATCGGCCAAGTAGGGATCAATCTGAATATCAATAACTGCAATAGGGAAGCGTCCTACCATGAGTTTAGAACCATAACCATCAAAAATAGCACGGTTAAGCAGGAAGTTTTTAATATAACGTCCGTTAATGAGAATCGTGATGTAGTTACGATTTGCACGGGTCAACTCAGGGAGACTAACATATCCAGAAACTTCAAAATCAAGGTCAGAATTTGAAATCTCCACCATTTTTTTAGCCGTTGTCAAACCATAAATACCAGCAATAGCTTGACGGAGGTCTCCAGTACCTGATGTCTGTGTCAACTGACGACCATCATTAAGCAAGGTAAAGGCAACCTCGGGATGAGCTAGACTCAGACGATTGACAACATCGACAATATGAGCCAACTCAGCCTGTAAACTCTTCATATACTTGAGACGAGCTGGGGTGTTATAAAACAGATTTCAACGGTAATCTTTGTTCCAACCGGTGTTGAAATAGGATCCTGACTCTCAATTTCTCCACCTTTAGCAACCAGTTTAGTCCCATAGGCTTCTCCATCCGCTGCTGTCACAATAGTTAGGTGGCTGATAGAAGCTATTGATGGTAGGGCCTCACCTCGAAAACCAAGGGTTCGAATACGAAAGAGATCTCCTTGATTTTTGATTTTACTCGTTGCATGACGGCGCAAACTCATGGCCACATCAGCTTGAGCCATTCCTTCACCATTGTCTGTGATTTGAATTTTTGAGAGGCCTGATTCTTCAACTTCAATGGTAATCTGGGTGCTGCCTGCATCAATAGCATTTTCCACCAACTCTTTGACAACACTGGCTGGGCGCTCTACGACCTCACCAGCAGCAATCTGGTTGGCTAACACCTCAGGTAATTCGATGATTTTTGGCATAATTATTATTTTCCCTTCTAAAAGGTTGAGAGATCATTGTTTCTAACTGTTACTAATGCTTCCTATAAAGCCATAACTCACACACAACTGTTAGCCAAGATAAGGCTGTGGCTATAACAATCATATCCCCATGACGAAGGTTGAACCAAATGAGCACAGAAAAAATCAAGAGGTAGATGACTTGGAAAATCCATTGGTAGGTTTTGGGTGAACTTGTCGAATCCATAAACTGCTTAACAAAGAAATAAAGCAAAAGCAAGTTCAGTGTTAGTGCCTTTTCAAAAGGTGTAAAAAAGCTCAAAATCAGACTGCAGGCAAGAAAAATTCCTGCTAGCCATTTCATTATAGATTTCATGTGATTACCTCGTCAGTACGTTTTCATTAAGTATAGGGGTTTTCGAAAATATTTTCAACCACTTAGACACCATATAGAACCACATAGACAAACGCTATTGCTGTGGACTAGTAAATAGTGTTTAATAAAGGTGTGAAAGGGAGGAGGCCTCCTCAATTACCAATAAGAAAGGATAGTTATGAAAATAAAAGTTCAGATTGACTCGGTATTCCAAGAAGAAATGTTGCAGATTCAAGCACCTAGTCGAACGCCCAAGATTCAGCAAGTTGTCGAGTTTGTCGAATCTTTGGATGATAACCAACGACTCAAAGGAAAAGGATGGCGAAACCTATCTCATCGAGTCTAATGCTATTTCCAGAATTTACATCGAAAATCGTCAAGTTCTAGCTGAAACTATTCAAGGAGAGTACCACTTAGGCTTACGTCTCTATCAAGTTTTAGAAAAACTGCCATCTTACTTTATCAAAATCTCACAATCAGAGATTGTCAACCTCAAAGAAATTGAACGCTTCAACATTACCCCTAACGGCCTCGTTGAAATTCACCTTAAAAACAAGGAAATCACCTACTCATCACGCCGTTACCTCAAAGCAATAAAGGAGAATTTACAATGAAAAAGCAACTTTTTAAATCAGGCACAAAGGGCATCCTTATCGGACTTGCCGTATCCATGATTATGTCTCTTATCTGGGCACCAAGCTACATGCCTCTAAATCCTCACTCAGCCATTGGACAATGGATGACGTCACATCAGGTTCACGGATCTATGGTATTGGCCTACTGCCTCATCACTTGGTTTGCTATCGGTATCCTCTTTGAAGTCGCTAGTTATATTTTCCGTAAGGCTGAGTGGAGTTTACTTCGTGCAACCCTCACTCACTACGCCTTGACCTGTCTAGGTTTCATTCCACTAGCTACCCTCAGCGGATGGTTCCCTCTACGTTTAACTTTCTACTTGGAGCTAGTCATTGAATTCAGCCTTATCTATCTCCTCGTTTGGGTCTTCTCTTATTGGAAAATGAAAAAGGATATTGAACAACTCAACCAAGAATTGAAACACCTATAAAAGACAAGAAGCCTGTCAATTGACAAGCTTCTTTTATAGTTTCTGTTTTAAATCTGCTACAGCCATCATGACCTGCATCGGTGTCATATTGTAAATGTCCAAATCACGTAACTCTTGAAGAACTGGATTTTCAGTAAAATCATCAAAGAGAGAGATTTGCTCGTTGACATGCGTTTCAGTGGCAGGCTTCTCTTGAGGCGATACCTTTCCTGAGGTTGGATGGTAACTGTCTCGCCCTCCAATTGTGTCAAGATGGTGTCAGCACGTTCCAGTAAATCTGCTGGTAAACCTGCAATCTTAGCTACATGAATACCATAAGATTTATCGGCTGGGCCATCGACAATCTTGTGAAGGAAAGTCACCTCTCCGTCCTTTTCAAGTGTCGCCACATGAACGTTGACAAGGTGTGTCAAAGTATTTGACAGGGCTGTCAACTCATGATAATGGGTAGCAAACATGGTTTTAGCCCCAACCTTGTCATGAATAAACTCAATGATAGACTGGGCCAGAGCCATACCGTCATAGGTGGCTGTCCCACGTCCTAACTCATCAAAAATAATCAAGGAATTAGGTGTCGCCCGCTTAATGGCCTGATTAGCCTCCATCATCTCAACCATGAAGGTCGACTGACCTGAAATCAGATCATCTGCAGCACCAATACGTGTATAGATAGCGTCAAAAACTGGCAAATCAATACTATCTGCTGGCACGTAAGCCCCCATCTGAGCCATAACGACTGACAAAGCCAACTGACGCATATAGGTAGATTTACCACTCATATTTGGCCCTGTGATGAGCTGAACATTGGTATGACTGTCAAAGGTAATCGTGTTTGGAATGTATTCCTGAACGCCCATAACCTTCTCAACCACCGCATGACGACCTTGATCAATAACAATACGATGCTCATCATTGAACACAGGACGAACATAATGATTAGTCTCTGCTGTAACTGCCAAGCTCTGAAGAACATCGACTGTCGCAATGGCCTTAGCCAAAGATTGCAAACGGTCAATATAGCGTTCAACCTGCTCACGGACACGCATGAAAATATCATATTCGAGCGTTGATGACTTTTCACGTGCCTCAAGCATTTCACCTTCAATCTTAGCCAACTCAGCGGTTCCATAGCGCTCTGAATTTTTCAGGGTTGCCTTGCGGAAGAAATGGTCAGGAACCAAGCTAAGGTTAGAGTTGGTCACATGGAAGTAATAACCATCTTTACGGTTATAATCAATCTTAGTGTTGTAATACCAGACGCTTCACGTTCCTTGGCTTCGATATCCGCTATCCATGACGTTCCCTCACTCATCACCTTGCGATACTTGTCCAAGGTCTCATCAAAACCAGCACGGATAATGCCACCTTCTGTAATGGTTGCAGGGGCATCAGAATCAATAGCCGACCGAATCAAACTCTCTAATTCTGGCAGAGCATCTAACTCTTGTAAAAGACGTGACAAGGCATCGTCATTAAAAGACTCCAAAATCGCCTTAATCACCGGTACTTGAGCCAAAGTATGACCTAGCTGAATCAAATCTTTTGGATTAGCCTTGCCAAAGGAAACACGACTGGCCAGGCGCTCAATATCGTAAACACCTTTTAGACTCTCAGTCAAGTCACTACGCTCGAAGAAATTGTCCAAGAAAACTTGGATAATATTCTGACGCTCGGTGATAGTGGCTTGATTCACTAAAGGACGATCAATCCAAGTTCGCAAGAGACGCATTCCCATAGCTGTCTTGGTTTCATCCAAGAGCCAGAAAAGGGAACCGTGTTTCTTGCCCGTTCTAGCATTTTCTAGTAAATCCAAACTTGACTTGGTCGCATAGGACATCTGCAAGTAATCCTTAATCTCATAGTGCTGAGCCTTTTGTAAATGACTAAGCTCACGCATCTGAGTACGGTGCACATACTGGAGAAGTTTACCCGCCACACTGCTTTCCAAATCTGTCAAGCTAGTGTCAATCAAGTGGACATCATCGTAAACCTCTGTTTCCTTGGAAAGTAGAAGGGTGAGTTGCTTCACCAAAATTTGTTCGTCAGCTTCAGGTAAATCATAACCAACCACTACTTCACGTGCCTTAAGGTTCTGAATTTCACTACAAACTGAACTGAAATCATCCAACTCTGTCGCAAAAAATTCACCCGTTGATACATCCATATAGGCCAGGCCGAATCGACTTCCAACCTTGTCAATGGCTACTAAGAAATTGTTGGCATTATCAGGTTTAGAGCTGTCAACCACTGTCCCTGGCGTGATAACCTGAACTACCTCACGCTTAACCACGCCAACAGCCTGTTTAGGGTCCTCCATCTGCTCAGCAATGGCTACTTTGTAGCCCATCTCAACCAAGACATCGATATAGGCTTGAGCCGAATGATAAGGAACACCTGCCATAGGAATGGGTTTATCTGCGTTCTTATTACGACTGGTTAGGCTAATTTCCAAAATTTGAGCAGCCTTAACGGCATCATCGTAAAATAATTCGTAAAAATCCCCCATCCGAAACAGCAAAAAAAGCATCTGGATAATTTTCCTTGATATCCAAATACTGCTGCATTCCTGGAGATATTTTTTCCTTAGCCATGTCTTAACTCCTCGTTAATCTTTTCTTCGATAGACTTGGTCACATATTGAATCAAGTCACTGGCATCTTGCATCTTTTGACGGTAATCCTGAACAATGGGCAAATTTTCCAACTCATTCTGAATCAAATCTGCCTGCTCACCTGCCTCCTCATAGGCACGTTGTTTCTCAATTTTTTGAAAAAGCACCGCTTCTTGTTGATAGGCCTTCATCTGTCCAGCCAGATAACTAATCTGAGGGATCTGTCCAATAGCTTTCTCAGCCTCTTGAAAAGCAAGAACCGCCTCATGGTTTTTGAGGAGGTCGATTAACTCTTCTTTGGCTTTTTGGAAATCCTGATGGGGAGTCTTCATCAGTGAAACTCACTTTCCAATCTTTCAGCAACCACTGCGTCCTTACAGATTACCAATAAGGTATCTGCGCCAGCAACGGTTCCTAAAATGTCAGGATTGCCGTCACTATCAATCAGGTTAGCCAAAACATCTGCTTCACCCAATTCTGTATGGAGAACCAGCATAAACTGGGCACGGGAAACTGATTTGACATAGTCCTTAACCGTAGGATCCAAACTTGAAAGCACATGCTCAGACAAACTATAGTAAAGTTTACCTTCCTCATCACGAAGCTTCAACAGGCCAATCTCACGCAAATCACGTGACAAGGTAGCCTGTGTAACCGTGATACCTTCCGCCTCTAGGCGTTGCTTAATTTCCTCTTGTGTCCCAATCTTATCTCTTGAAATCATCTGTTTGATAACAGCTTGACGATCTCTCTTCATTATCTTTCCTCTTTTTATGTATATTCCTTGCATATTATAACAGAATTTGTATTTTTTCATGAAATACTTCTTGAGAGATACTTTCTTGTCTCTACCCTATTAACTAAAATAATGGTAAAATAGGTATGAATGACAAGATTTGAAATGGAGTGCCTATGAATACTAAAGAACTCATTGCAGCAGAGATTGCCAAAGTTGTTCCCGAATTGGAACAAGAAAACATTCAAAATCTGCTTGAAACCCCTAAAAATGCTGACATGGGGGACCTTGCCTTCCCTGCCTTCTCATTGGCAAAAGTCTTACGCAAGGCCCCTCAAATGATTGCAGCAGACATCGCTGAAAAAATTGATGCTTCAAACTTTGAAAAAGTTGAAGCTGTTGGTCCTTACATCAACTTCTTCCTTGATAAATCAAAAATCTCGGCGGACGTTCTTGGACAAGTCATCGCTCAAGGCAGCCACTACGCTGACCAAAACATCGGTCACGGACGTAACATTGCCTTTGATATGTCTAGCCCTAACATCGCTAAACCTTTCTCTATCGGTCACTTGCGTTCAACAGTTATCGCTGACGCTCTTGCCAACATCGTAGCTAAACAAGGCTACAAACCAGTCCGCATCAATCACTTGGGTGACTGGGGTAAACAGTTTGGTATGCTGATTGTTGCCTATAAGAAATGGGGTAGCGAGGAAGCTGTCAAAGCCAACCCTATCAATGAACTTCTTCAACTTTATGTGCGTATCAATGCCGAAGCTGAAAAAGACTCATCTGTAGATGAAGAAGCTCGTGAATGGTTCCGTAAATTGGAAGCTGGTGACGAGGAAGCAACTGCCCTCTGGCAATGGTTCCGTGACGAAAGCTTAGTAGAATTCAACCGTCTCTATGATGAACTTGGTGTTTCATTTGATAGCTACAACGGTGAAGCCTTCTACAATGATAAGATGGACGAAGTCGTTGACATCTTGACAGAAAAAGGACTTCTCCAAGAATCTCAAGGTGCCCAAGTGGTTAACCTTGAAAAATACGGTATCGAACACCCAGCCCTCATCAAAAAATCAGATGGTGCAACACTCTACATCACACGTGACTTGGCTGCTGCCCTCTACCGTAAACGTACTTACGACTTTGCCAAAGCCATCTATGTGGTTGGTAATGAACAATCTGCTCACTTCAAACAGTTGAAAGCTGTTCTTAAAGAAATGGGCTACGACTGGTCTGACGATATGACTCACGTTGCCTTTGGTCTTGTAACTAAGAACGGTAAGAAATTGTCAACTCGTAAGGGTAACGTTATCTTACTTGAGCCAACTATCGCTGAAGCTGTTAACCGTGCTCAAGCTCAAATCGAAGCTAAGAATCCAAACTTGCCTAACAAGGAAGCTGTTGCCCACGCTGTTGGTGTCGGAGCTATCAAGTTCTACGACCTTAAAACAGACCGCATGAATGGTTATGACTTCGACCTTGATGCCATGGTATCCTTCGAGGGGGAAACTGGACCTTACGTACAGTATGCACACGCTCGTATCCAATCTATCTTGCGCAAGGCTGACTTCACACCATCTGCAGATGCCACATACAGCCTAAACGACGTTGAAAGCTGGGAAATCATCAAACTCATCCAAGACTTCCCACGTATCATCAACCGTGCATCAGATAACTTTGAACCATCTATCGTTGCTAAATTTGCTATCAGCTTGGCTCAAGCCTTTAACAAATACTATGCCCATACACGTATCTTGGACGAAAGCCCAGAACGTGACAGCCGTTTGGCTCTTTGCTACGCAACAGCAACAGTCCTCAAAGAAGCCCTTCGCCTTCTCGGTGTTGAAGCTCCAGACGAGATGTAAGCCATATTTAAAACGCCTAAGGGCGTTTTTTTAGTGACCAAAAAAAGAACCCAACACATGGTGTTGAGCTCTTTTGGAGATTATGAAAAAGAAAAGTTCGTTGTTCTACAAAAAGTGTAAGCCAACGAGACTTACTGAACAAGGTTCAGTAAAAGTTATTTAGGAGACTTAAAGTATAACCTCCCTACCTTAAAGAAACCTTAAATCGCAGAAAAAAATCCCCAAAGGGATTTTCACAACAGTCCAGAGACCGCTGAAAAGATACGATTGTACAGGCTTCCCAACCTCTTCTTCCTAATCCTCCAAGGTGACCGCTTGTCCAATAGAATCTTTATATAACTATATTACCTTGTTTTGGAAGGGTTTTCAAGTGTTTTCTTAAAATATCCTAATAAAACCTCAAAAAAGAAGAAAAAAGCCTAGATTTCTAGACTTTCTTCGGGGAGATTTGTTATGAAAAAATTATGTTTACCTCTAGCTCACAAAAGCTAGCTGCTTTACTAGGATGGTTATAATATATCTTAATAAACTTAAAAGTAGCTTAAGATATTATTATCTTTTGTCACTTTTTAAAATAATAAGCAAAATAAGTAATAGTAAGGATCCACTAGGAATATCCATATCTAAAAACCAAGAGGGGACTTTGATACTTCCAAGATCATTCATGATGCGGATGATATTATAAGCAATGCTTACTATTACGAGGCTAAGTTCCGGTAAACAGTTAAATCGTCCTTTTAAGATGGCTAACTTCTCCTTCCTGACAGTTTTCTAGCGATGACTCTATTATACGGCTGAAAAGAGAACAAAAATAGTGACATAAATGTCACCATCAAAAAAAGCAGGTCTGCCCTGCTTTTTTACTGTATTGCTTCAATTAGTCACCCAAACCGATGCGTTCGAAGATTTCATCAACACGTTTAGTGTAGTAAACTGGGTTGAAGATCTCGTCGATTTCTTCTTGGGTGAGGCGAGAAGTTACCTCTGGATCTGCTTCAAGAAGTGGTTTGAAGTCTACTTGGTTATCCCAAGATTGGGCTGTCTTTGGTTGTACAAGGTCATAAGCTTGCTCACGAGTCATGCCTTTTTCAATCAAAGTAAGCATCGCACGTTGGCTGAAGATGCCTTTTTAGATTATTAAATTACTATTATCTTATTTTGACTAATTTTGAATCCACAAAATCAACATACCCGAAGTCATCAGGTAAGATAGTACTGAAAAAACAATAATCATTATAATTAAAAAAATTTGCGACTCTAAAAAGGATGTATTATATATAGTCCTTTTTATAAATTTAGGGACATTTATTTTTTTCTTGCAAAATAAATCAACAAATTTCTTAACATCATAAAAATATACTAAAAAGTTGTTGTGCTACCGCAATTAATAGACCCAATATTATATACGTACTTCTAATAAACTCGCTATTTATCAGAGTAGCTGACATTCCTTCAGAAATTTTTTTGATAAATTAAATCCATAATAAATCGTAAGTATAGATATAGGGATTGAATAAAAAAAGATAAATTAATGTAGATTTTTTTGAATACGCCCACTAATTGCAATAAAAAAACAAAATTATAATTGAAGACAACAGAGGAATTAAACCATACCATTTTTAAAACAAGCGAAATTTCATTTATATACTTCATAAACATATAAACAGCACCACTAATAAGCACTAGAGATAAGATAATCATCCCCCAAAAATCAGAATCGCTCATATTTTTGTTATATTGAGTAGGCTTAGTTTTCTTTCTTTTAAGTTGAAAGTCCTCTCCCGGAATATATGTAGGAGTTGGAATTATTTTTGTATCCTCAGAAATTTCTAATGAATTGTTATTGAAAAAAAGTGTGATAATTTATTAATCCATTCAGAAAATCTTGGCCCTATCCGTGGTAGTTTAATTAATGTTTTCCTAAGAACTAGTATAAAAATACCTACAATTAATGATTGAATTATACCATCCGGTGTGGTTTTTATTACATTATTCAACCAAGCTAGTACAGTATCTACATTCATTATTTTTACTCACCCAAACCGATGCGTTCGAAGATTTCATCAACACGTTTAGTGTAGTAAACTGGGTTGAAGATTTCGTCGATTTCTTCTTGAGTGAGGCGTGATGTTACTTCTGGATCTGCTTCAAGAAGTGGCTTGAAGTCTACTTGGTTATCCCATGATTGGGCAGTCTTTGGTTGAACAAGATCGTAAGCTTGCTCACGTGTCATGCCTTTTTCAATCAAAGTAAGCATAGCACGTTGGCTGAAGATAAGACCAAATGTAGAGTTCATGTTGCGAATCATGTTTTCTGGGAAGACTGTCAAGTTCTTAACGATGTTTCCGAAACGATTGAGCATGTAGTCAATCAAGATTGTTGTGTCTGGTGCGATGATACGCTCAGCTGATGAATGTGAGATATCACGTTCGTGCCAAAGGGCTACATTTTCATAGGCTGTTACCATGTGACCACGGATCACACGCGCAAGACCTGTCATGTTTTCAGAACCGATAGGGTTACGTTTGTGAGGCATTGCTGAAGATCCTTTTTGACCTTTAGCAAAGAACTCTTCCACTTCACGTTGTTCTGATTTTTGAAGACCACGAATCTCTGTTGCCATACGCTCAATAGAAGTTGCGATGCTCGCAAGAACTGCAAAATACTCAGCATGAAGGTCACGAGGAAGGACCTGTGTAGAGATTTCTTGAGCACGGATACCCAATTTGTCGCAGACGTATTTTTCAACGAATGGTGGGATGTTGGCAAAGTTACCAACCGCACCAGAAATCTTACCAGCTTCCACACCAGCAGCAGCATGCTCGAAACGCTCGATGTTACGTTTCATTTCGCTGTACCAAGTTGCCAATTTAAGACCAAAAGTTGTAGGCTCAGCGTGCACACCGTGCGTACGACCCATCATGATAGTGAACTTGTGTTCTTTCGCTTTGTCAGCGATGATGTTAAGGAAGTTTTCAAGGTCCTTGCGGATGATATCGTTGGCTTGTTTGTAGAGGTAACCATAGGCAGTATCTACTACGTCAGTAGAAGTCAAACCATAGTGAACCCACTTACGCTCTTCACCAAGCGTTTCAGAAACCGCACGTGTGAAGGCAACCACATCGTGACGAGTTTGCTGCTCGATTTCCAAAATACGGTCGATGTCAAAGTCCGCTTTTTCACGAATCAAAGCCACATCTTCCTTAGGGATTTCCCCCAACTCAGCCCATGCTTCGTCAGCCAAGATTTCCACCTCAAGCCAAGCACGGTATTTATTTTCTTCAGTCCAAATGTTCGCCATTTCTGGGCGAGAGTAACGTTCGATCATTTTTAAGATACCAAGGGCGACTAGAAAGCGACTGAATTTTAGGAAACCAACGACGGACGCTTGCGTCCTAGGAGGTTTATCTAAATTCCGAGCTTTCCGCCCGGGTTCAGTTCTGCAAACTAGATGCCCATTTCCTTTCTTTGTTTACAATTAGGAAGTCCGTAGCCCGTATTCAGTTAAAGAATACGGTGCCCTTGTTCCTTTCTTTTTTATTTTTTTCTATGTAAAGATTGGGAGTATGGGACTAATGCTGAATATCCTTATAAATTTCTAAAAACCTATGGTACTCAGCTTCCAATAAATATCTTCCAAGTTCAAAAAAATAACTCCCGAATAGAAAATTATCTTTTTATCATAGGATAATGCAATAGTTGAATCATCCAATTTCTTTCTATAATTTAAACCATCAAAATATATCTTTTCATATAAATTTGAATAATTATAGACAGCCTTTATAACAGTCTGTCCTTCATGTTGAAATCTCGCAGCAAATTGTGAGTGATTAGCTCCATTACAAACTACAATATCCATAGGATAAATATAATGATTTTCTATATTACTACTGTAACGTTCCCCATCAAAAACATTATTATCATTTATGTCTTTGAAATTTCTTATTATCCTATCAGAATTCCAAGTATTCAATAAAATAGGAAACTCTCTAATAGCTATTTTTTTATCGGGCCATCTTCTCTAATCGTTTTTATCACGATAGAACTTCAAATCATCCGGATGAATTTTTTTCGCAAATTATTTCATCAGTAATCACATCATTTCTATCTGCAAGCATATTATAAATTGTCTCAATTGACGAATTATTTTGCGCATCATGAATTGTTTCAATAGTTTGAATAGCTTCATCAAAATTTAAATACTCTATTATAATCGATAAGAGATTTTTAACTACTACTATTCTTTCAGATGTATTAGATTTCTCAACTATATTTTTTTATAATTGAGGAATCTACTTTTGATAATCAACCACATCCTCTTTTACTGACTCAATTTCAAAGAACCTCCTAACAAAACTTAGCATCAACACTTCCTTTACACTTAATTTTTCTATGACATAATGACATTCTAATTGAGTCTGTGATAAAGTCTCTAATCATAATGTCATAGGAAATCTCAATTCTACTTTTTCCTTTTTTTCGTTTTTTTAGGACATATTTATATACAAAATCAATAAACTCTTGGGCCTCACTGGGACGAAGATCCCAATGCTTTTGAAGTAGTGCCTTTGTTCTTTCCTCGTCAATTCCAGCTTCTAAAAGAGCTGTTGTAGCCTTTCCAATGTTATCTAATCGCTCATTATATGCTGCATCATCTAGCTTAGCTTGTTGATTTGCTATAATTCTTTCCCGCAAATCTTCCCAAAAACCCGTCATATAAAATTCTCCTATCTTGTTTCAGGACAATCTCTGCAATAATAAGCCTTTTTCTATCTCTCATTACTACTTACTTTTTGAATACACACTCTCTCTTTCTATCTATCAAATATTTTAGTCTTAGCTCATTCAAATTCTTCTTTCCCAATCCACACTGATGGATAGTGATCGAGTGTATTCAAATCAGTATCCATCGGCAAATCATAGATAGCTAAATAGTTTTCAGGATATTGAGCAACCAACTCTTCATACTTAGCTCTCAATTTTTCGTGATTGCTACTCGCATACAAGACTTCAACGACTGCCCCAGTCTTATCTTTTTCAACAAATGCACTAACGATGAGTTGAATCATAAAGCCTCCTAAATCGAAATTCCCTTCATGTTTGCTTCTAGAATGGGCATGTCCACACCTAACTCCTGACCGGTCTGATAGACACTTTGACAACAGTAGAAAATATCCTGTTTATCATTGTGTAAGGTCATGATTTTTCGTGTCAGCTCATTTTTCGCAAACATGATTTTCATGGCTTTGCCTGCTATCCATGCGGGAATTTTGTATGGTAAGAGTTCGGCTTTGTAAAGCTTCAAATTCACTCCACGCGCTTCTACCACTTTCAAAGCCTCTCGAATGGCCTTGATGGCGAGTGATAATTCCGAAGAACTATTCATCAAGTTCAAAGCCAGCTGTTCTGGGTTTTCCAATTTTCCCGAACGAGCAGCTGTTGAAGTAACACCCGCATTAATCGCCATGTGAATCCAGATCCACTCGACCATATCATGAGGAACTTCCCACTTCAAATCTGCAGAAGTCAATAAATCTGTCAGATCAGCATAGTTAGAAATATCTGCTTTTTGCTCACCTTCTAGCATTAAATGGTCGAACAAGACACCATCCAAATGGTCCTCCTGCATATGACCGCCCGCTGTCGGAAAAGCCAGAATATAGTCGTAATCTCCTGCCCACTCTTGGACCTCTTTTCGTGTATTCCAGAAATTGCAGAAGAAAACGAGGGTGCCTTTGATATTATTTTTTCGCAAGGTTTCCACGGCTTCTTTGACAAAACCATGACGCACACTGAGAAAAATAAAATCATATTCCAAATGAGCTTCTGCCACATGAACTTCATAGGTGTCGTGTTTGTTTTCACCCTTGGAATGATAGCGACCATCTAGCAAATCAACCGAGAGGGATTTTGGAGCATTGTTTCGCTTACTGTCTCTAAGTACGTGTTCTACTTGATGACCTGCTTTTTGAAAAGCGTAGGCGTAAGTGGTCCCGATAACTCCGAGTCCTAGGATTGCTATTCTCACCTAAAAATCAATTCCTTTCCCAAACTCAACCACACTATCTGGTTCATCACTAAACAAAGTCACATGCCCCATTTTGCGGTTGTGCTTCGCTTCTAGTTTACCATACATGTGAAGGTGGGCGCTTGGATTTTCTGTGACATAACGCTCAGCTGCTTCGACGTGTTGGCCGAGGACGTTGAGCATGACAGCAGGTGCATGGAGGTGGATTGCTGGAAGTGGTGCTCCCGAGAACACCCAAGATATGCGTGTCAAATTGTGAAAAGTCGCAGGCTTCGATTGAGTAGTGCCCTGAATTGTGTGGGCGTGGCGCGATTTCGTTGACAATGATGTCATCAGCTGTCGCAAACATTTCTACACAGAGAGTACCAGAGAGGTTAAGTTGCTCAGCAATCTTCACGGCCATAGCTTTAGCTTTCTCAGCTAGACTATCAGAAATGCGAGCAGGCACGATTGTTTTAGAGAGGATGTTGTTGCGATGGATATTTTCCTGAACTGGGAAAACCGTCACGTCCTTGCCGTTACCAGACACGATAACCGAAATTTCAAGGTCGAAGTTGACGAACTCTTCCAAGACACACTCGGCTGAGTTAGCAAGGGCATTTGCCTCTTCCAAATCGTCGGCTGATGTGATGACTTTTTGACCGTGGCCATCGTAACCACCTGTCGCAGTCTTGAGAACGTATTTTTTAGAAAGGTCAATATCTTCCAAATCAAGGCTAGAGGTCACAACCTTGTAAGGAGCAACTGTCACTTTAGCCTTATTTGAGAGGAAGTCCTTCTCAAAGATACGGTTTTGTGAAATGCGAAGCAGGTCTGTCCCTTGTGGGAGCTGACCGTCTTTAATAACAGCGTCAAGACCGTCAGCGTCGACATTTTCAAATTCATAGGTAAGAACATCACAGCGGTCCGCCAGCTGATGAAGGGCATCTACGTCATCGTAAGGAGCCACGATAACCTCAGACACACGAGAAGATGGACAATCTGCTGCAGGATCAAGGGTGATAACCTTGTGACCCATGTAGATAGCTGAGATAGCCATCATCTGACCAAGCTGGCCACCTCCGATGATACCAATGGTTTTAGTTGAGCTCATTTGTAGACTCCTCTGCGATTTTTCCTTGTTCTTCAGCAAAATCTGCCAAAGCTGTCGCAATAGCCTGGTCCTCTACTGATAGGAGACGGAGGGCAAAGAGGGCAGCGTTAGTCGCACCTGCTTCACCAATCGCCATGGTTGCGACAGGTACACCACCTGGCATCTGAACGATAGAATAGAGCGAATCCACACCGCTAAGAGCACGTGATTTGACTGGCACACCAATGACTGGAAGAGTTGTTTTGGCAGCAACCATACCTGGCAAGTGGGCTGCACCACCAGCACCCGCGATGATGACCTTGATGCCACGGCTACGTGCTTCTTCAGCATGCTTGAACATGAGGTCTGGTGTACGGTGAGCGGAAACAACTTTCTTTTCGTAAGCAACGCCGAAGTTATCGAGGACTTCAGCGGTTTTTTGCATGGTTGCCCAGTCGGATTTTGAGCCCATGATGATGGAAATTACTGGTTTAGTCATAATTTTTCCTTTTTATCCTTTTTGATAATGGTCTTAGATGGTGGGGACGGAAGCAAATCTTCGGTTTCATTCCTAAACTTTGAGCCTAGGGTCTCAAAGTTTCTCTCGACCAGAACAGAGACTGTTCTGGTCTTTTTACCACGGCGACCATTATCTTAGTTTGGCTCGCTTTCGCTCGCCATTGACAAATATTATATCTGTTAATCTTTTATCGCTTTGCTACCGATATCTGTACGGTAGAACAAGCCTTCTGTGTTTTGGTTATTGAGTTCGCTGTAAATAATGTTTTGACCATCTTTGACGGTGTCTGCTGTTGTGACCAGCATGTAAACACGTCCGCCGTTTGAGAGGAGGTCTTGGCCATTTTCAGCGAATTTAGCACCTGCATAGTAAGTGATGATGTCGCCCTCTGTCTTGGCAGGAAGCTTGACACCTTTCTCATAAGCAAGTGGGTAGCCGTTTGATGCTACAACCACACCAAGTGTCACACCTTTGTCAGTCCATGTGATAGTTGGCTCTTTACCATCCAAAATATCAGTGATATTTTGCGCAAAATCAGAAGTCAAACGAGGCAAGATGATTTGCGTTTCAGGATCGCCAAAGCGAGAGTTGAACTCGATGACTTTAGAACCGTCAGCTGTCAAGATAAGACCAGCGTAAAGGACACCAGTGTAAGGACGACCTTCTTTAATCATACCTTCAAGGACTGGCTTGACAATAGTGTCAACCGCTGTGTCAACCACGCTCTGTGTTAAGTGAGGAACCGGCGCATAGGCACCCATCCCACCAGTGTTAGGGCCCTTGTCCCCATCATAAGCACGTTTGTGGTCCTGAGCCGTTGGCATGATGTAGAACTTGTCACCATTAACAAAGGCAAAGAGAGAGAACTCTTCCCCGTCAAGGAATTCCTCGATGACCACACGCGCACCTGAATCACCGAATTTATTATCCAAAAGCATCTCGTGAGCAGCTTCTACTGCTTGCTCGACTGTCTCAGCAACGACGACACCCTTACCAAGGGCCAAGCCGTCTGCCTTGACGACGATTGGAGCGCCTTTCCCCTCGATGTAGGCCTTGGCTTCCTCGAATCTGAAAAGGTGCCATAAGCTGCTGTCGGAACGTCGTATTTGACCATGATTTCCTTAGCGAAATCCTTAGACCACTCCAGCTCAGCCGCAGCCTTGGTCGGACCAAAAGCCTTAAGACCAGCTGCATTGAAATCATCCACAATTCCAGCCGCAAGCGCATCATCTGGACCGATAAAGGTCCAAGCAATATCGTTCGCTTTTGCAAACTCAATCAGCTTAGAATGTTCGGAAATTCCGATATTGATCAAATCAAGACCGTCCAATGTCATCCCGTCATTACCAGGAGCTACGAAAACTTGCTCAACGTCTTTAGACTCCAATAATTTCTTGGCAATCGCATGTTCACGACCACCAGAACCAACAACCAAAAGTTTCATTTGAAAGATACCTCAATATCAAATAAGACTAGGGGCAAATGCCCGTTAACGACAATCATTCGGAAAAATTAGCAATTTTCACGAATTATACATAACCATTATAACATATTTGTTCGGAGATATGGGTGTGTATCCAAATTTGAACATAAAAAAGGTGGCCACTTGGACCACCTCTTGGGAGATTATGAAAACGAAAAAAGTTATTTAGGATTAATGATAGTATACCCTGAGCAGCTTAAGGGAGGCTTAAACGCAAAAATATCTTCATTTTCCTGAAAAACTGCGAATAGGTAGGTGGAGGTTAAAATGAAGAAAAAATTACTAAATTGTCTCTTACCGCTAGCTTGTCTAGCGACTGTATCGGTTTCGTGTGGCAGCTCTGCTCAGGCGGCTGTCCTTGGAGATGACTACCCTTCCTCTTGGAAATATGGGGGATTCGGCGTGGACCCTTGGACTATGTACTGGCGTCAGTGTACGTCTTTTGCGGCCTATCGTCTCAGTAATACCAATGGTTTCACCTTACCTGTAGGTTATGGGAATGCCATCACTTGGGGCAGTATCGCACGTGCCAATGGTCACCGTGTTGACATGAATCCTGCCGTTGGAAGCATTGCCTGGTTCTCAGCCGGTGTCAATGGAGCTGGTCACATGGGACATGTCGCTTGGGTTGCTGAAGTTCATGGCGATCAGGTAACGATTGAGGAATATAACTACGATGCGGGTCAGGGACCTGAGAAATATCACAAACGTAGCTTCCATAAGAGTCAAGTGTCTGGCTATATCCATTTTAAAGACCTTGAACCAGGGGCTCAAAACGGAAATACTACTAACTCTTCTATCAAAGTTGGCAATACGGTCCGCTTCACAGGTACCTTCCGTGTCACATCTGTATCAGGAAATACCATCACCAGCCAAGATTTAGCTGGAGGCACACCAACCAAACACAATATCGTTGACCCTGGACCCGTTCTTGAAGTTGATAGACAAGGCAATCCAACTTCAGACCAGTACCTCAATCCTGGTGAAACTTTTACCATTCCAGGTAACTTCAAAGTGCTTGCCATTGACCCACCAAGCGATGGTATTCTCGTCCAAATCGGCAATCGCAAGACTTGGGTAACTCAGTCTGTCCTTGAAAAGGTTTAAATCTATTGAACAATCGTGAGAACGGTTGTTTTTTTGATGGTATGAAACAAAAAAGCCCAGCAGATGCTGAGCTCTTAGGAGATTTATGAAAAAGAAAAGTTTTTTAGGATGGTATTAGTATAACTTGGAGAGCTTAAAGGAAACTTAAGGCATCTAAAAAACATCCAATTTCTTGGATGCTTTGTAAGTTCTTAATGACGGAAGTGACGAACGCCTGTAAAGATCATTGTCAAACCATGTTTATCAGCCGCTTCGATAGACTCTTGGTCACGTACTGAGCCACCTGGTTGGATGATTGCTTTAATACCTGCTTTGGCGATTTCTTCCACGTTATCTGCAAATGGGAAGAAGGCATCTGAAGCAAGAACAGCTCCGTCAAGACGGTCTTTAGCTTGGTCAATGGCGATACGGACAGAAGCCACACGGTTAGTTTGACCAGGGCCAACACCAAGTGTCATGTGGTCATTAGTCACGATAATACCGTTTGATTTGACGTACTTGATGGCTTTCCAAGCAAACTCAAGAGCTGTCGCTTCTGTCTCAGTTGGTTGGCGTTTCGTAACCACTTGCCAGTCAGCTGGACTTTCTTTAACAACATCTTGGTTTGAACGAGAAGTCCACCGACAACACCAGTGTATTCTGCTTCCACTTCGCTAGCATCTTGAGCGTCAAATGGCAACTCAAGGATACGCAAGTTTTTCTTCTTGGTTGTCAAGATTTCAAGCGCTTCGTCTGTGTAGCTTGGTGCAATGATGATTTCAAGGAAGACACCATGCATTTTCTTAGCTGTCGCAGCGTCAACTTCACGGTTGAGGACTACGATTCCACCGAAGATTGACACTGGGTCAGCTTCATAAGCGTAGTCCCAAGCTGTTTCAATGTCATCAGCTTGACCGATACCACATGGGTTCATGTGTTTGAGAGCTACAACTGTTGGACGGTCTTTGAAATCACGGATGATACGGATAGCGGCATCAGCGTCACGGATATTGTTAAATGACAATTCTTTACCGTTAAGCTGTTTAGCTGAGGCAATTGAGTAAGCCGTTGGCAAACCTTTTTGGTAGAAGTCTGCGTCTTGTTGAGGGTTTTCACCGTAACGCATAGGTTGCTTGAGGTCATAAGTCAAAGTGAGTTTTTCAGGTTTTGTTTCACCCACTTGAGCTGTGAAGTATTCTGCAATCAAAGCGTCGTATGAAGCTGTGTGACGGTATACTTTCGCTGCCAAACGTTGGCGAGTTTCGTAGCTTGTTTCGCCGTTTGCTGACAATTCATCAAGAACAACAGCATAGTCAGCAGGGTCTACAACAACTGTCACGCTAGCATGGTTTTTAGCTGCTGAACGAAGCATTGATGGACCACCGATATCGATGTTTTCAACTGCGTCAGCGTAAGTCACGTCTGGTTTGAGAATGGTTTCCTTGAATGGATAAAGGTTTACCACAACAAGGTCAATCAATTCGATATTATTGTCCTTAGCCGCTTGAAGGTGGCTATCGAGGTCACGACGAGCGAGGAGACCACCGTGGATATTTGGGTGAAGGGTCTTAACACGTCCGTCCATCATTTCTGGGAAACCAGTCACATCGTCGATGGCGATAGTGTCTACCCCAGCATTGTCAAGGGCAACCTTGGTACCACCTGTTGAGATGATGTCCCAACCGAGTTTTTTGAGTTCTTGGGCAAATTCAACAATGCCCGCTTTGTCTGAGACTGAAATAAGTGCTCGTTTAGTCATTTTCTTTCTTTTCCTTTTTTAAAAAAGTTCTTTATCTGCTACAGTCGAAAATTATCTTTCAGCTCTTGGGCCTTCTTATTTTCGTGCAACTCCCAAACTATCCAACACTTCTGGATAGAGCTTGTACTCTGTTTCGTGGATACGAGTTTCGAAAGTATCAAGGGTATCACCTTCAAGGCGTGGCACTCGGACTTGTTTGATGACCTTACCGGTATCAACGCCAGAATCCACCCAGTGAATAGTCACACCAGACTGGCCAACACCTGCATTCCAAGCATCCTCAATACCATGAGCTCCTGGGAATTCAGGGAGATATGCCGGGTGAATATTGATGATACGGCCTTCATAAGCTGCTAGTAAGGTTGGGCCAACAATTTTCATATACCCCGCTAAGCAAACCAAATCAATCTGGTGTTCATCCAAGAGTTTGACGATAGCTTCTTCATAAGCTGCTTTATTGTCAAATTCCTTGAGTTCAAAAGCATGGCTAGCCACACCAAGGGTCTTGGCACGTTCTAAGACATAGGCATCACGGTGATCTGAAAAAACAAATTCTACTGGAAATTGTTCCGCAATCACCTGGAAGTTTGAGCCGTTGCCAGAGGCAAAAACAGCAATCCTTTTAGCCATTATTTAATCACCACACTTGCGCCATCTTTCTTCACAATACGACCGATTTCATAAACAGGTTCGTCAAGAAGTTCTTTGACACGTTCAACATTTTCTGGTTTAACCGCAAGCATGAGACCAATACCCATGTTGAAGATTTCAAACATTTCTTCATGTTTGATTTCACCATATTTTTCAAGGGCTTTAAAAATTGGAAGAACCGGCACTTTGCTTTCATCAATTTCAGCAGCCAAGTCATCTGAGAACATACGTGGTACATTTTCGATGAAACCACCACCTGTGATGTGGGCAATACCGTTAACCAATTCTTCTTTGATGAGTGGCAAAGCTGCTTTGACGTAGATACGAGTTGGTTCAAGAAGAACGTCTTTAAGTTTTTTGCCTTCAAGTTCTGGAAGAACTTCTTCCCCTGTGTAATCAGCAAATACACGACGCACGAGTGAGTAACCGTTGGAGTGGATACCGCTTGAAGCAAGTCCAAGAAGCACATCACCTTCAGCTACTTTTGAGCCGTCGATGATTTGAGATTTTTCTGCGATACCTACCGCGAAACCTGCCAAATCATAGTCGTCTTCACCATACATACCAGGCATTTCAGCAGTTTCACCACCAATAAGGGCTGCACCAGCTTGCACACAACCTTCAGCAACACCAGCAACAACCTGCTCCAATTTAGCTGGTTCATTTTTACCAGTTGCTACGTAGTCAAGGAAGTAAAGGGGCTCAGCACCTGCAGCGATGATATCGTTAACACACATAGCGACACAGTCTTGACCGATAGTATCGTGTTTGTCGTACTTAATAGCAAGCATGAGTTTAGTACCGACACCATCTGTACCTGAAATCAAAACAGGCTCTTTGACACCTGTTTTTGAAAGGTCAAACATACCACCGAAGCCACCGAGAGCTCCCATGACACCTGCACGCTCTGTACGGGCAACGTGTTTTTTGATACGTTCAACAACTTCATAACCTGCTTCAACATCCACACCCGATTGAGCGTAAGCATTTTTATTTGTCATTTTATTTATTCCTTTTCTTTTTTCGAGAAAGAGTGCGACGTATTTTTAGATGAACCATCTTTTTATCTAAAAATACTAGTCAGGTCTCTAGCTTTGACCCCATAGGGCAAAGTGTCTACTGACAAATGCTTTAGCTTTTAGTCAGTAGTGAGACGTGGAGCGTAAGCATTTTTAGACATAATTTTTTCCTCTTTTTTCTTCTGCACTGCTCTTAATAGAAAGAAGTGTGTTCTTTCAAACTTTCCAAATAGCGTTCTTCGTAGTCATACAATGGTGTTGGATATTTACCATCAAAGTAAGCCACACAAAGGCCACCGTTTGGTGCATCTGTGTCAATTCCAATAGAATCAATCAAGCCATCGATTGACAAGTAAGTCAAGCTATCCGCACCAATGATTTCGCGTGTTTCCTCAACTGTATGATTGGCCGCAATTAATTCCTTACGTGTTTGAATATCGATACCGTAGAAACATGGGTAGGCAAGGGCTGGGCTACCGATTGCTACGTGGACCTCTGTTGCTCCTGCTTCTTTTAGCAAATTAACGATACGACGTGATGTTGTCCCACGTACAATAGAGTCGTCAATCATAACCACACGTTTGCCTTTAACAACACCTGATACGGCAGAGAGCTTCATACGAACCCCTTGCTCACGCAATTCTTGTGTTGGTTGGATAAAGGTACGTTGGGTGTATTGGTTTTTAATCAAGCCCATTTCATTTGGCAAGCCTGATTCTTCCGCAAATCCCATGGCTGCGCTAAGTGATGAATTAGGCACACCAACGACAATATCTGCTTCATGTTTGAACTCACGTGCCAATTGAGCACCCATACGTTTACGAGCTGTATGGACATTGACCCCTTGGATATTTGAATCAGGACGGGCAAAGTAGATATACTCCATCGAACAAACAGCCAATTGCGTATCCGTTGTATAGGTATCGTAAGTGATGCCATTATCATCGATGATAACAACCTCACCTGGATTTACATCCCGAATCCATTCTGCACCAACACCCTCAAAGGCACATGTTTCAGATGAAACCACGATAGCACCATTGCTCATCTTACCAAGAGAAAGGGGACGGAAGCCATTTGGATCCAAAGCTGCAATAAGCTTGTCCTCAATCATAAGAAGATAAGCAAATCCACCTTTAACAGTGTTCAAGGCTTCTTTCACCTTGCCCATAAAGGATGGGTTGTGGCTACGACGAATCAAGTGAGCTAAGATTTCTGAGTCAGAAGTTGAGTTTAAGATAGCTCCATTTTTCTCCAACTCATGTCTTAGTGACTCTGCATTAGTCAAATTCCCATTATGAGCAAGACCAAGCTGTCCATCGTGAAACTTAAACATGAATGGTTGAATATTGTCTACAGAAGCTTCACCAGCAGTCGCATAACGAACATGACCGATAGCAGCCGTTCCAGTTAGCTTGTCCAAGTTGGCTGGATCACGGAAACTTCTGAGAGAAGCCCCATATCACGATGACGCTTCAATTGACCCGCATCATTTGAGAGAATTCCTGCTCCCTCTTGACCACGGTGTTGGAGACTGTGAAGTCCGAAATAAGTTAATTTGGCAGCATCCGGGTGACCCCAGATACCAAAAACACCACATTCTTCATTAAGAGATTTAACTTCGTATGTCATTTTTTATACCTTTTATTTTTGATATTTTCCTAATGTTATGCAAACGAAAAACTGTTCCTAGCCTCTCATTTCACTAATGTGAACTCAAGTTTTCAAGCTCTTTAGAACTACTGCTACATTGAAAAATATTATTACTGAGTGCACTTGGCACTCTATTATTTTCCAGTAAAGTATTTAACCGCTGACGCAAAGAGGTGTTGGTCTTTATTTCCTGGAATATTTTGGAAGAGACCGTCTTCGAAACGTTCTGAGTGACCCATCTTACCAATAATTTGACCGTTCTTACTTGTGATACCTTCGATAGCATTCACAGATCCATTTGGATTGTATTTAGAATCCATGCTTGGTTTACCTTCGAAGTCAACATATTGGGTAAAGATTTGACCATTGTCACGAAGCTCTGCAAATTCCTCAGCTGTCACGACAAATTTACCTTCACCGTGTGATACTGGGATGGCATGGATGTCACCAACTTCTACTCCGGCAAGCCATGGTGAGTTAGTGTTGGCAATACGTGTTTCAACCATCTTAGCCACGTGTTGGTTGGCATCATTGTAGAAGAGGGTTGGACTAGTGCTGCTTGCATCTTCAAGTTACCGTATGGAAGAAGACCTGATTTAACAAGGGCTTGGAATCCATTACAGATACCAATAATCAAACCACCACGTTCGATGAAGCTATCAATGGCTGCACGTACTTTTTCATTGAGCAAGATGTTAACGATAAATTTAGCTGATCCATCTGGTTCATCCGCTGCTGAGAAACCACCTGCAAAGAAGATAATGTTAGCTTTTTCGATATTGTCAACCATAGTGTCAACAGACTTGACAATAGCCTCTTCGTTAAGTGTTACAAATGGTACCAAGTTGACTTTTGCACCTTCTTTTTCAAAGGCCTTAGCTGAATCGTACTCAGAGTTCGTACCTGGGAATACTGGGATGTAAACTACTGGTGTCTCAACTGTTTCTTTAGCTTTGATCACAGCATCAGATGCTACAGCAGGTACTTCTTCCAACTCAGTTGCTTGTGCAAATTCCGTTGGGTAAACCTCTTCCAATTTACCTTGGAAGGCACTGTCAAGTTTGTGTCCATCAAGCGTTACACCATTGACAGTAAGTGTAAAGTCAGCTGCTGTTTGTCCAATCTTGGCAACACCTGAAATTTCTTCCGGAGATGTGAAGACGAATCCACCCAATTGAGCTGTCAAGGCAGTCTCAAGATTTTCAAGGGTTACAGTGGCACCAATATGGTTACCAAATGTTGCAAGGGCAAGTGCTTCAACGACACCACCATATTTGACAGCTGATGCAGATGTGACTTTATGGTCAGCTTGGATGGCTTCAAACTTAGCAAAGTTAGACTTGATAAGATCGAAGTCAATTTCTTGTGCCAAAGCTTGACCAGGAATGTAGTAAATATTTTCACCAGCAGCTTTGAATTCTGGAGAAAGAACCTTACGGCTATCTGCAGTTGTTACCCCAAAAGCAACCAAGGTTGGTGGTACTGTCAATTCTTCAAAGGTACCAGACATAGAGTCTTTACCACCAATAGATGGCAAACCAAGTTGAATCTGAGCTTCGATTGATCCAAGGAGAGCTGATACTGGTTGACCAAAACGCTCTGCTTGTTTATCCATACGCTCGAAATATTCTTGATAAGAGAAACGAGCCTTAGACCAGTTTGCACCAGCAGCAACCAAACGAGCTGTTGCTTCGATTACTGCATAGGCAGCGCCATGATATGGAGACCATTCTGCTACATAAGGGTTGAATCCTTGCGCCATAACAGAAGCAGTTGTTGTCACGCTATGTTGGACTGGCAATTTCTGTACAGAAGCTTCCGTTGGTGTGATTTGGTAGCGACCACCGAGTGGGTGATTAACTGTTGAACGACCAACTGAGCTATCAAAGATGGTTTGTAAACCTTTTTGACTGGCATGGTTAAGGTCAGCCAAGACTTCAAGAGTATCAGCTTCAAGGGTTTCAGCAGATGTTTGACGTTCTTCTGGAAGCTTGACATCCTTGTCAACCACCTTAGCATCTACAACCACACGTACACCGTTTGTATCAAGGAAACGACGTTCCAAATCAACGATGGTTTCACCATTCCAGTGCATGACAAGATTTGGTTTTTCAGTTACTGTCGCAACGACAACAGCATCAATATTTTCTTTGTTACATTCAGCAACGAAGGCATCTACATCTTCTGGACGAACCACTACGGCCATACGTTCTTGAGATTCAGAGATGGCAATTTCTGTACCGTTCAAACCTTGGTATTTCAATGGTACTTTGTCTAGATCAATTTCAAGACCATCTGCCAATTCACCGATAGCCACACAGACACCACCAGCACCAAAGTCATTTGATTTCTTGATTAGACGTGTCACATCCCCATTACGGAAAAGACGTTGAATCTTACGTTCTTCGATGGCATTCCCTTTTTGAACCTCAGCACCAGCTGTTTCAACAGATTCGACCGTTTGAACTTTAGAAGAGCCTGTCGCACCACCGACACCATCACGTCCAGTCTTACCACCGAGCAAGATAATCACATCACCTGCTTCAGGTTTCTCACGGACAACATTTTCCTTAGGAGCCGCACCGACAACTGCACCTAGCTCCATACGCTTAGCAACGAAACCTGGGTGGAAGTATTCACGAACGTAAGTTGTTGCAAGACCAATTTGGTTACCGTATGAAGAATAACCGTGAGCCGCTGTTTTAGAAATCACTTGTTGTGGCAATTTACCAGCACGAGTTTCAGCAATTGGTGTTGTAATATCACCAGCACCTGAGATACGCATGGCTTGGTAAACGTATGAACGCCCTGACAATGGGTCACGAATGGCACCACCGATACAAGTAGCCGCTCCACCAAATGGTTCAATCTCAGTTGGGTGGTTGTGGGTTTCATTCTTGAACATGAGAAGCCATGGTTCTTTCACACCATTGACATCCACTTCAATTTCAACTGAGCAAGCATTGATTTCATCAGACACTTCCATGTCATCCAAACGACCATTAGCACGCTCATAGCGACCAAATAGTCGCCATATCCATCAAGGTTTGAGGTTCTTCTGTACGTCCCAACTCATCACGCATGGCAATATATTTGTCATAAGTCGCTTGCAATTGTTTTTCAAATTTAGATGCTGAGAAGTCGATATTCTTCAACTCAGTCTCAAAAGTTGTGTGACGGCAGTGGTCAGACCAGTAAGTATCCAAAACCTTAAGCTCAGTCTCAGTTGGCACACGTCCAATAGACTTGAAGTAATCTTGAATGAAGAGAAGGTCATCCACTTCCATGGCCAATCCTTGCTCTGCCTTATACTTAGCAAAATCTTCTGCCGTATAAGTTTCAAAGAAATCCAAGCTTGGAATGGTCTTGTCAGACTCAGAGAAATCCTGTTTAGCAATACCAACAGTGATATCTTTGAAACGAGAATCCACTGGGTTCAAAAGGTAGTTTTTGACAGCTTCCAACTCATTCGCATCGATATCCTTGTTAACCAAGTACAATTGCGCTGTGTTCACTGTTACGTCATTTGAACTACCAAGCAAAAGCAAAGCTTCTTGTGAAGATGCTGCACGTTGGTCAAATTGACCAGGCAAACTTTCGATAGCAAAGAAAGCATACTTCTCAAGATCAGCCTTAACCGCAGCCTCGTCCAAAACAGTATCAGTCACTTGCTCAGAGAAGATGTGTTTTCCGCACGCGCAAACAAGTCCTCTGCCAAATTAAAGACATCGTAAACCTGAACAATACGAAGATCATTCAAAGTTTTCAACTGAAGATTATGCTTTAATTCTTTTACTAAAGACTGAGATTTCACACGAAAATCAGCTTTTTTCTCAACGAAAATACGTTTATCCATTTTATTTCCTTTATCTATTTCTACTTAAAGATTGTAGTGAAGACCAAGTATTCTATTTGTAAAAGGCTACTTCAATCCTTGCAATTTTTCCAATACAACTTCATAAACATCTGTCAAGCTACCAAGATCACGACGGAAAACATCCTTGTCCATATGGTGCCCTTCAGCATCCCAAAGGCGGCAGTTATCTGGTGAGAATTCATCTGCCAAGATAATCTTGCCATCCTTATCAAAACCAAATTCCAATTTGAAGTCAATCAAGCGAAGACCAATTTGTGCAAACCAATCTTTTAGCAATTCATTGATACGACGCGTTTCTTCCTTGATATAAGCAATTTGTTCATCATTGGCAATATCCAAGAACTTCACATGCTCATCATTGATGAATGGGTCATCCAAATCATCGTTCTTGTAGTAAAATTCAACGATTGGAGTTTTCAAGTCCAAACCTTCTTCAACGCCAAAACGTTTAGAGAAAGAACCCGCAGTCACATTACGAAGAACAACCTCCAAAGGAATGATAGTAACTTTCTTGTTAAGTTGTTCGGTATCAGAAATACGTTCGATAAAGTGAGTAGCTACACCCGCAGCATTCAATTTTTCAAAAATAAGAGACGAAATCTGATTATTTAGCACACCTTTTCCTTTAATAGTCTCCTTACGAGCACCATTAAGCATGGTTGCCTGGTCCTTATAGACCGACTTAATCACATTTTCGTCTTCTGTACTATAAATATCTTTAGCTTTCCCAGTATAAATCAGTTGGTTTGACATGGAATTGTTCGCCTTTCAAGTTTATTCGTCTTAATTATACCACACCAGAATCCAAAAACCAACATATAGCAAACTTTATTGCTTGAGTAAAAAAATAACGTTCGTGTTTAGTCCTTTTTTAGAGTTTCTTAATAAATAATGTATAGAAAAAAGGAGTGTGACAGAACTAAATCCATATAACATTTAGTTTCTTGCCTCACTCCAACAAAATAACAATCGTATAGTACACAACGATTATATTATTACGTCTAGCTTTCTTATTCTTTATTCAATTCCTCAGACAAATAGTCCAACAAATCAGCTACCTTAACCATATGGTCAATAGTATCATCGGAAATCTCAAGGTCGAACTCATCCTCCAAATTAATAATGAATTCCATAAGCTCTATTGAATCCACACCCAAGTCATCTAATTTGGTAGCTTCGGTTAAAACAATGTCCTCTTTACCCATCTGCTCTTGAATAACGAGCTGCATTTTCTGAAGAATTTCTACTCTACTCATCAGTTAGCCTCCTCTTTCGGACTAAAGGCTTCAACTAGCTGCTCAACAACCTTAGTATCAAGCATCGTACGAACCTGCTTAATAGTGTAGTAAACCGCCTTAGCATCACTAGATCCATGACATTTTACTACAGGAGCTTTAAGACCAAAGAGAACCGCACCTCCAGCGCTAGAGTAATCCATAGTCTCTTTCATACCTTTTAGGCTGTCTTTCAATAGGAAGGCACCTAACTTAGCTTTAAGACCACCATTCATGATAGCTGACTTAAGAGTCTTCATGGCACCAAGTCCCGTTCCCTCGATTGCCTTGAGAACTGCATTTCCTGTGAAACCATCAGCAACTACCACATCAGCAGCTCCAGACATAATTTCACGCGCCTCAACATTACCAACAAAGTTAATACTTGGCTCCTTAGATAAGAGCTCAAAAGCCTCCTTACGAAGACTATCCCCCTTTGTTTCCTCAGTCCCATTATTAAGGAGACCTACACGAGGGTTGGCAATTCCACGCACATTTTTAGCATAGAAAGATCCTAAAATAGCATATTGATGCAAATGACTAGCTGTATTTTCCGCATTAGCACCCAAATCAAGCATATCAAAGGGTTGACCAGTAAAACTTGGCATTGTTGACATAAGACCTGGACGCTCAACTCCCTTAATACGTCCGACCACGAAGAGACCTGCAGCCAGAAGGGCACCTGTATTTCCCGCAGAAATCACGGCACCTGCTTTTTTCTCCTTAACAGCCTGTGCACCTAAGACCATTGAAGCTTTTTTCTTCTTACGAATGGCTTTAGCTGGCTCATCATCCGAATTTATCTTTTCATCAGTATGCACAATGCTCACACGTTCATTCGCTGTCAAATAGGTCTTAATTTTAGCTTCATCACCATAAAGCTGGATTTCAATATCTTTGAAATCTGCTATAGCTTGGTTGACACCCTCTACAATTGCGTGTGGCGCATTATCGCCACCCATAGCATCTACTGCAATTACATGCATAGCATTCTCCCTCTTGTCCTCTGCCATAAAACATAAACTCAGATTTCTATCAATAAAATATTATGTAACTAAAATAGACTAGTTCACTGTTTCTAGCAGAGTCTTTCAGCTTATTATCTTCTTATTATAGCACGAACTGACTTGCATTTTAACCCCTGAGACTGAAACCATTACTTTCCTGTTTCACGTGAAACAAAAAGAAGATAATGTCTAGTCAGCACTATCTTCTTTATTCATAATATGACCCCAAGAATTTAGATTATCAATAAACTTCTTACTTTTAAGATGTATTCCAACATAATTATCATAGAGGTCATCAATAAAATGTCGTAGCTTTCGTTTCATGTCATCCTTAACAGATATGCTTCTCAATTCCTCAAAAGAAAGCCCCTGAAAACAATCTAAAAGATAAGGTACATTAGGATCTAAGTGACTACGCCTTTCATCCTCTGCATAATGATTTGGACAAAGTAGCCCCGAGAACTTATACGAAAAATCAAAAGGAAGGCCCACACGATGGCAAAAGACACACTCGTGAAAATTCAATCGTACACCGAAACGGTCTAAAACCTGAATCTCAAAGATATTAGTCAAGATTTCATAATCCAAGCCTTCTTCCATTAATTCAAGCGTCTTCTCCAAGAATGCAAATAATTGCGCATCTGTCACACCGTCAGCAATAGCAACGTCCGTCAGAGCAGCTAAATAAGTCGCATAAGACAGCTTGAAAATATCGCTTGTAATTTCCTTGAAGGACTCTGCCTGGCTATAATCCTCTATGAAAGATAAGCCCTCATCATTTACAGTCATTATGAATTCAGCGATGGTTAAAGGTTGAATCACAGCACTTAATTTACCTGACCCACCACCTCTAACAAAAAACATCCGTTTACCAGCTTGCTCGGTAAAAATCTTAACTAGCTTATCGTTCTCACGATAATTACGATTGAATAGGACAAGTCCTCTACTCTCAAGCTTCTGCATGTTCTTCCATAAACTCTTTCAAACGAGCCATAGCTGTTTCAATAGTATCCATGCTAGCTGCATACGACAAGCGAACATAGCCTTCACCATACTTCCCAAAAGCAACCCCTGGGATAATCGCAATAGCCTTTTTCACGAGCAAAGTCTTGACAGAACTTAAAGGAATCTTGAGTATAGCCTTCTGGAATCTTAGCAAAGATGTAGAAAGCACCATCAGGTTTAATAATTTTGAAACCAAGTTCAGTCATTTTTTCAAGAATATAATCACGACGCTTCAAATACTCAACTTTCATTGGTTGGGCATCATCTTTACCAGCAGATAAGGCTTCAATAGCTGCAAATTGTGCCATAGTAGCTGCAGCTGTTACCAAATACTGGTGACTCTTAATCAACTGAGCCGTCAAGACAGCAGGTGCAAAAATCAAACCGATACGCCATCCTGTCATCGCATGAGATTTAGACAAACCATTAATCAAAATCGTTTGTTCCGGCAAATACTCAGCAATAGATACATGTTGGTCCACATAAGTTAGCTCAGAGTAAACTTCATCACTAACAACAAAAATATCGTATTTTTTCAGAACTTCAGCTAAATCTTTAATCTGTTGACGTGAGTAAGTCACACCTGTTGGATTAGTTGGGTAGTTAAGCAAAACAGCTTTAAGCTTATCTCCCTGCTCCAAAATTGCCTTTTCTAACATCTCCGGAGTCAAAACAAAATCATTCGCTGTTGTATCAATTTCAACAATTTCAGCACCAACTAGATTTGCAATTGGCTCATATCCAGGATAGGCTGGTGCAGGTAAAAGAATCGTATCTCCTGGCTCCAAAATAGCCGTCAAAGTTGCAGAAAGGGCTTCTGTAGCTCCAATAGTCACCAAGATTTCATTATCTGGGTTATAAGTAAGATTATATTTTTCCTTAACAAAATCTGCCGCAGCTTGACGCAAAGCAGGAAGTCCTGCCATACCTGTATAGTGAGACTGGTTAGCATCGATAGCAGCTTTAGCAGCCTCTTTTACATGATCTGGAGTCGTAAAATCAGGCTCACCAAGTGTCAACTTTTTGATACCTGGTACATCTGAAATTGACTGGTCAAACTGACGAATCATCGAAACTTCAATCTTATCTAAATTTTTATTAAAACGTTGTGTTAAATCCATCACTGTCACCTCTTTGCAATTATGCCTTACATTATATCAAAAACTCAAACGCATTTAAACACCAAAAAAAGCTAGCCCAAGCTAGCTTTAGTCTATTTATGGCCCATTTCAAACAAAGGTGACAATGGACGTTTTTCATGAATACGAATAATTGCCTCTGAAATCAAATCAGCAATTGAAATTTGTTCAATCTTATCAATCAAACGTTCTTCTGGAAGATAAATCGTGTCCAATACGACAAGCTTCTCAATAGCAGACTTTTTGAATATTATCAAGTGCTGGACCTGACAATACAGGGTGAGTACATGAGGCATAGACATGAGTTGCACCAGCTTCAGCAAGCGCATCCGCCGCATGACAGATGGTACCCGCAGTATCAATCATATCATCAATCAAGATACATGTTTTACCTTCAACGTTACCAATGATATTCATAACCTCAGAAGTGTTCATTTTATCAACACTACGACGTTTATCAATGATTGCGATTGGTGTTTTCAAACATTGAGCAAGTTTTCGTGCACGAGTCACACCACCATGGTCTGGAGAAACAACAACAACATCATCTCCAGTAAAACCAGCACGATCAAAGTAATCTGCGATAAGTGGAGCACCCATCAAATGGTCTACAGGAATATCAAAGAATCCTTGAATTTGAGAAGCATGGAGGTCAACTGTCAAAAGTCGATCAACACCTGCAACCTCAAGCATATTAGCAACCAATTTAGATGTGATTGGCTCACGTGAACGTGCCTTACGGTCTTGACGTGCATAACCATAATAAGGCATAACAACACTGATCGTTTCTGCACTTGCACGTTTTAGCGCATCAACCATAATCAAGATTTCCATCAAGTTATCATTTACAGGAGAGCTTGTAGATTGAAGAATAAAAACGTGATGACCACGGATAGATTCTTCAATATTAACTTGAATCTCACCATCTGAAAATTCACGAACACTTGATTTTCCGAGTTCAATACCCATTTTATCAGCAACTTTTGCTGCTAATTCCTGGTTAGACGATAAAGCAAACAACTTCAAATTCGTATAAGACATGATTTCCTCCAAAATATCTACTAAACCATTCTACCTTTTTTTAGATTGATTTTCAATGTAAAATAAATGGTGTCACAGTAACTTAACAAGACTAAAAAGATTTAACCTTAACCTCGACATTTTCCCGTCTAAAAGTAATTCCAGAAAGTAAAGACATTTTGCTATAAAATCATAACCACCCGTCTAACGGGTGGTTTGATCAAGGGCTATAAGCCCATAATACCAGCCAGCGCCTAAAGACGCTGGCTTTCACTTTGTTCAAGCCTTATTGCTTTTGACTCGTCACAAGCCTCTCAAAGAGGCATTCGCATTACTTACCGTTATCCCTAAAGGGATTTTCATATTCTTTAACGCTTAATTTGTCCAAAGCGATATCATGCTTCTCTTGTTCCTGGATATATTTCTTAATTGTGGCTTCATTTAGTCCTACCGTACTTACATAATATACTTCTGCCCAAAAATGTCTGTTCCCAAATTTATATTTTAAATTGGCGTGTTTATCAAACATCATTAAGGCACTTTTACCTTTTAAATATCCCATAAAACTAGCTACACTCATTCGTGGTGGTATACTTACTAGCATGTGAACATGATCTGGCATTAAGTGGCCTTCTATTATTTCAACGCCTTTATATTGGCATAGTCTATGAAAAATCTCTCCAAGACTACTCCTATATTGATTATAGATTATTTTTCGTCTATACTTAGGTGTAAATACAATGTGGTACTTACACATCCATTTTGTATGTGATAAACTGTGAGCTTTTTGCGCCATAGTTTTAACTCCTTTCGCTTTACAATTGGCTTGAACACCTATATTGTAACTCGTTTGGAGTGTTTTTGTTATGACGGTATAACCTTCGATGCGCACCCGCATAGCGGGTGGTTTATTTGTTTCGCACCTTCGGAGCGAAACGGACTTAAAGTCACAATAAAAACGATTCGAGAAAATTCGAATCGCCTTCTTGTAGTCATTATGGGTAAATATAGTATACAGAACCACCATGAGCTGAAGATGTTGGATCAAATGTACCACGGTAGTTACCGATTGACATGTTACCAGCATAGTTTGCTTCCATAACTTGAATTGAATTTGCACCTGATGCTGATGTTACGTAAGCTACGTGACCATAACCCCCACCATCATTTGGCCAAACCGCAATTGCTCCGGCTACAGGAGTTGTCCCGACTGAGTGGCCAGCTGCTTGTGCGCTAGCAATCCAGTTTTTAGCATTACCCCAGTAATTACCGACCCATGAAGCTAATGATTTAGCACCCCAAGTACATTGACCAACAGGATATGTATTAGGAGTTGAGGCAGTTGATACTTTAGGTGTTTCAGCTGCTGGTGCTGGTGCTTCTGAAGCTGCAGGCGCTTGACTTACTGGTGCCTCTGAAGTTGCTGCCGGTGCTTCGCTAGCAGGAGCTGGTGCTTCCGAAGCAGCTGGAGCAGCTGTTTCTGGCTGTGCTTCAGATGTTGCTGGAGCAGCAGGCGCTTGAGTAGTTTCTGAAGTTTCTGATGAAACAGGTTCTTGTGCTGCTTCAGATGTTGCTGTTTCTGAAACAGTAGCTTCTGAAGTTGCTGCCGCCTCTGATTGAGCTACAAATGCTGCCGCTTCTGAAGAAGCTACTGCTTGTGCGGCTGCCTCTGATTCTGCAATTGCTTGAGATTGAGCAACTGATGCTGCAGTTGAAGCTGCCACTGATTCTGCAGTTGATTTAGCAGAAACAAGTGATGTTTTTTCATCTTGAGCTGTAGCCAATTCTGCAGCCAAAGCAACTTGTGCTGCTTCTAGTTCTGCTTGTTGAGTTGTCAAACCAGCTTCTGTAGTTTCAAGTTCTGCTTTATTAGTTGCAATCTCATTAATAGCAGCTTGGTTTTGTTCTTGTTTTGCAGCAAGCTCTTTTTGATCAGACTCTTGTTTTGTCAACATGTCATTATTAGCTGTAACAACTTTTGAAATAGCTGTGATACGAGTAATAGCTTCAGAGATTGACTTAGAGTTCAAGATAGAGTTGATGTAGCTAGTCGCAGTATTATTTTGTTGAGCACTACGAGCTTGTTTCGCCAAAGAATCTTGACGAGCTACAATTTTACTTGATAATTCTTGAATTTCAGATTCCAAATCTGCTGATACTTTTTCAAGTTCAGCATTTTTAGTTTCCAATTCTGATTTTTGTGTTCTAAGTGTAGATACTTGAGATTGGATTGTAGCAACTTGCGCTTGTGCAGTCTCTTGTTGAGAAGCAAGGTTACTAATTGCGTTATCTGCAGCAGCGATTTGCGAATCATAATCCTCTGCATGTACTGATGCAGCTGCTGATAAGGTTACACCACTTACCAACACTGCTGAAAGAATACGTTTTTTCATAATATAAAATACTACTCCTTTTCGATAAGACCTTTTAATTGTATCAAAAAATGGCGCAAATTTTGTTACGCCAATATTACAGTTCTATTTAAATCTATCAACTGACAGATACAAAAATAATTTTTCAAGAATAGGTTTAATAAAGATAAAGATCAAAAGATTAAACACTATACTAGGACTTAGTTGATAAATAATAAAATTCGTCACAGACTCATTGGAGAAACCATAAAATAAGGCAAAGCCAAAATTTATAGTATCAAATAGAAAGAGGAATAAAAACATTAACAAAAAATCAACATAGGTATTTCTCTTAACAATTCGACCTAGCTGAGTTAACAGATAGCATAACAGTGGCAAAGTTAGAATTACTATACCAACTGTTTTTGAAATAATAGGTATCATAAAAGAAATCCAAAATAAACAAGGTAAAGATAGGAATACTTATTTGGAAAAATCAAGAGTTAAGATGAAAATATAAATAATAAAAAGATGAGATGATAGAAAAAAATTCAGGAGATAAATAATGATTAAGTATCATCGAAATATGACCATCCCATAGAAAAGGAACAATACTCAGTAAGAAAGGAATAATAGAATACTTGGATAATTTCATATTATTTACCATCTCCAACTAAAGTAACATAAGAAATTTTATCAAAATCAGCATAAGGTTTTACCAAAATCGTACGATTACCTTCATAATCACTCACAGAGTCTACAGTACCAATTGGAACATCCTTTACCGATACATCATCAAGACCACTTGTAACCACTTCAGTGCCAACCTTAACGTTAGAAGATGAATTAAGTTGTGTCATCTCTAGCAGCTTCTTTTTATTATCATAACGAGAGATAATCCCGAAAATCTGGTTATCATCCTCTGATTTGACGCTAGAAGCAAGGTAGCTATCACTAGAACTACTAGACAGTAAAGAAATAGTTGTAGTATCATCGTATACCTTAGTTACAAAACCGATTACTCCACCATTAGAAGTTGCTAGCATGGACTTACTAACATTCTTAGACTTACCGACATTAATCGTTAACTCTTTTAACCAAGTCACAGAAGGTCGCATGGAAACTTCAGCAGTGAGAACATTATCACGACTTAGCTTGTCCGAAAGATTAAGCGAAGCTCTTAAAGAATCATTCTCTTCTTGCAAGTTAGAAATAATAGATGATTGATTTTCTAAATTTGATAAAGATTTTTTTAAATCTCGATTCTCATTATAAGTTGATAAGAGATCAGAAATAACATTATGAGATTTTGATAAAGCAGTAAATGGAACTGAAATCACTGAGTCTACTTTGGTAACAAAACCCGAAACATTAGACGAGATTTCCTTCGTTAATTTTTTATTAGTAAAGACAAAAGAAAAAAGCATTACAAAAAATAGAATAACAATAAACCCATAAAGAAGAAATCGATAAAAACTATTTTTCATTTTGTCACCTCAAAAAAAGAAAACGAATTATCTAAAAGATAATTCGTCATAATACTACGGAGAATGGGGGATTCGAACCCCCGCGCCAGTTACCCGACCTAACGATTTAGCAAACCGTCCTCTTCAGCCTCTTGAGTAATTCTCCAATATGGGCACGAGTGGAATCGAACCACCGACCTCACGCTTATCAGGCGTGCGCTCTAACCATCTGAGCTACGCGCCCAAGCAAATGCTTGGCTATAATATCCAAATAAAGCGGGTGACGAGAATCGAACTCGCGACAACAGCTTGGAAGGCTGTAGTTTTACCACTAAACTACACCCGCTTAACAAAAATGGCGCGAGACGGAATCGAACCGCCGACACATGGAGCTTCAATCCATTGCTCTACCAACTGAGCTACCGAGCCATATTGCGGGAGCAGGATTTGAACCTACGACCTTCGGGTTATGAGCCCGACGAGCTACCTAGCTGCTCCATCCCGCTTTAATTATAAGGAGGATGTGGGATTCGAACCCACGCACGCTTTTACACGCCTGACGGTTTTCAAGACCGTTCCCTTCAGCCGGACTTGGGTAATCCTCCAAATATTATAATTAATATATGGACCTTGTAGGACTCGAACCTACGACCGCTCGGTTATGAGCCGAGTGCTCTAACCAGTTGAGCTAAAGGTCCAAGAAATCCATATATATAGCGGCGAAGGGGATCGAACCCCCGACCTCCCGGGTATGAACCGGACGCTCTAGCCAGCTGAGCTACACCGCCATAAATCGGGAAGACAGGATTCGAACCTGCGACCCCTTGGTCCCAAACCAAGTGCTCTACCAAGCTGAGCTACTTCCCGATAAAATGCACCCTAGAGGAGTCGAACCTCTAACCGCCTGATTCGTAGTCAGGTACTCTATCCAGTTGAGCTAAGGGTGCTCATTATTATATTATGCCGAGGACCGGGATCGAACCGGTACGAAAGTTTCCTTTCGCAGGATTTTAAGTCCTGTGCGTCTGCCAGTTCCGCCACCCCGGCTCCTCAAGCGAACGACGGGATTCGAACCCGCGACCCCCACCTTGGCAAGGTGGTGTTCTACCACTGAACTACGTTCGCATTTTATGCCGGCTACATGACTTGAACACGCGACCCTCTGATTACAAATCAGATGCTCTACCAACTGAGCTAAGCCGGCTAACTTTTCTAATGCGGGTGAAGGGACTTGAACCCCCACGCCGTTAAGCGCCAGATCCTAAATCTGGTGCGTCTGCCAATTCCGCCACACCCGCATATATGACCCGTACTGGGCTCGAACCAGTGACCCATTGATTAAAAGTCAATTGCTCTACCAACTGAGCTAACGAGTCTCAAATATTTCTATTTGAACGGTCCCGACGGGAATCGAACCCGCGATCTTCGCCGTGACAGGGCGACGTGATAACCGCTACACCACGGGACCTATGGGAGTTAACGGGATCGAACCGCTGACCCTCTGCTTGTAAGGCAGATGCTCTCCCAGCTGAGCTAAACTCCCTTTGCGCTAAGCGACTACCGTATCTAACAGGGGGCAACCCCCAACTACATCAGGCGTACTAGGGCTTAACTTCTGTGTTCGGCATGGGAACAGGTGTATCTCCTAGGCTATCGTCACTTAACTCTGAGTATTCTCAACTCAAAATTGAATATCTATACTGTATCAAGAAACCAAATCGTTGTCAATATGTCTCAGTTACTTTCTTTGGATAAGTCCTCGAGCTATTAGTATTAGTCCGCTACATGTGTCACCACACTTCCACTTCTAACCTATCAACCTGATCATCTCTCAGGGCTCTTACTGATATAAAATCATGGGAAATCTCATCTTGAGGTGGGCTTCACACTTAGATGCTTTCAGCGTTTATCCCTTCCCTACATAGCTACCCAGCGATGCTCTTGGCAGAACAACTGGTACACCAGCGGTAAGTCCACTCTGGTCCTCTCGTACTAGGAGCAGATCCTCTCAAATTTCCTACGCCCGCGACGGATAGGGGACCGAACTGTCTCACGACGTTCTGAACCCAGCTCGCGTGCCGCTTTAATGGGCGAACAGCCCAACCCTTGGGACCGACTACAGCCCCAGGATGCGACGAGCCGACATCGAGGTGCCAAACCTCCCCGTCGATGTGAACTCTTGGGGGAGATAAGCCTGTTATCCCCAGGGTAGCTTTTATCCGTTGAGCGATGGCCCTTCCATGCGGAACCACCGGATCACTAAGCCCGACTTTCGTCCCTGCTCGAGTTGTAACTCTCGCAGTCAAGCTCCCTTATACCTTTACACTCTGCGAATGATTTCCAACCATTCTGAGGGAACCTTTGGGCGCCTCCGTTACCTTTTAGGAGGCGACCGCCCCAGTCAAACTGCCCGTCAGACACTGTCTCCGATAGGGATAACCTATCTGGGTTAGAGTAGCCATAACACAAGGGTAGTATCCCAACAACGCCTCACTCGAAACTGGCGTCCCGAGGTCATAGGCTCCTACCTATCCTGTACATGTGGTACAGATACTCAATATCAAACTGCAGTAAAGCTCCATGGGGTCTTTCCGTCCTGTCGCGGGTAACCTGCATCTTCACAGGTACTAAAATTTCACCGAGTCTCTCGTTGAGACAGTGCCCAAATCATTACGCCTTTCGTGCGGGTCGGAACTTACCCGACAAGGAATTTCGCTACCTTAGGACCGTTATAGTTACGGCCGCCGTTTACTGGGGCTTCAATTCATACCTTCGCTATTGCTAAGCACTCCTCTTAACCTTCCAGCACCGGGCAGGCGTCACCCCCTATACATCATCTTACGATTTAGCAGAGAGCTGTGTTTTTGATAAACAGTTGCTTGGGCCTATTCACTGCGGCTGACCATAAGTCAGCGCCCCTTCTCCCGAAGTTACAGGGGCCATTTTGCCGAGTTCCTTAACGAGGTTCTCTCGCTCACCTGAGGCTACTCGCCTCGACTACCTGTGTCGGTTTGCGGTACGGGTAGAGTATAATTAACGCTAGAAGCTTTTCTCGGCAGTGTGACATCACTAACTTCGCTACTAAACTTCGCTCCCCATCACAGCTCAATGTTATAGATATAAGCATTTGACTCATATCACACCTCACTGCTTGGCCAGACACTTCCAATCGTCTGGTTTAGTTAGCCTACTGCGTCCCTCCATCACTATATACTCTAGTACAGGAATATCAACCTGTTGTCCATCGGATACACCTTTCGGTCTCTCCTTAGGTCCCGACTAACCCAGGGCGGACGAGGCCTTCCCCTGAAACCTTAGTCTTACGGTGGACAGGATTCTCACCTGTCTTTCGCTACTCATACCGGCATTCTCACTTCTATGCGCTCCAGCACTCCTCACGGTACACCTTCTTCGCACATAGAACGCTCTCCTACCATACCTATAAAGGTATCCACAGCTTCGGTAATATGTTTTAGCCCCGGTACATTTTCGGCGCAGGGTCACTCGACTAGTGAGCTATTACGCACTCTTTGAATGAATAGCTGCTTCTAAGCTAACATCCTAGTTGTCTGTGCAACCCCACATCCTTTTTCCACTTAACATATATTTTTGGGACCTTAGCTGGTGGTCTGGGCTGTTTCCCTTTCGACTACGGATCTTAGCACTCGCAGTCTGACTGCCGATTATATCTCGTTGGCATTCGGAGTTTATCTGAGATTGGTAATCCGGGATGGACCCCTCACCCAAACAGTGCTCTACCTCCAAGAGACTTAACATCGACGCTAGCCCTAAAAGCTATTTCGGAAGAACCAGCTATCTCCAAGTTCGTTTGGAATTTCTCCGCTACCCACAAGTCATCCAAGCACTTTTTCAACGTGCCCTGGTTCGGTCCTCCAGTGAGTTTTACCTCACCTTCAACCTGCTCATGGGTAGGTCACATGGTTTCGGGTCTACGACATGATACTAATACGCCCTATTAAGACTCGGTTTCCCTACGGCTCCGTCTCTTCAACTTAACCTCGCATCATATCGTAACTCGCCGGTTCATTCTACAAAAGGCACGCTCTCACCCATTAACGGGCTCGAACTTGTTGTAGGCACACGGTTTCAGGTTCTATTTCACTCCCCTCCCGGGGTGCTTTTTCACCTTTCCCTCACGGTACTGGTTCACTATCGGTCACTAGAGAGTATTTAGGGTTGGGAGATGGTCCTCCCAGATTCCGACGAGATTTCTCGTGTCTCGCCGTACTCAGGATACTGCTAGGTATAAAGACTATTTCGAATACGAGGCTATTACTCTCTTTGGCCTACCTTCCCAGGTAGTTCTTCTATAATCTTTAAGTCCACGTTGCAGTCCTACAACCCCGAAGAGTAAACTCTTCGGTTTGCCCCTCTTGCCGTTTCGCTCGCCGCTACTAAGGCAATCGCTTTTTGCTTTCTCTTCCTGCAGCTACTTAGATGTTTCAGTTCACTGCGTCTTCCTCTACATTACCTTAACAGTAATGAGTGACAGGCATAACCTGCCGGGTTCCCCCATTCGGACATCTCTGGATCATTGCTCACTTACAGCTCCCCAAAGCATTTCGTCGTTAGTCACGTCCTTCATCGGCTTCTAGTGCCAAGGCATCCACCGTGCGCCCTTATTAACTTAACCTTATTTTGGTCTTTCGACCTAACTCATTAAATATTCACAGCGTTTCGGTTTATTTTCTTGTTACTATCTATATGTAATTAATTACATATGGAATTTGATATAGATATTCAATTTTCAATGGACAATACTTGAATCTTGCGATTCAATGGAGCCTAGCGGGATCGAACCGCTGACCTCCTGCGTGCAAAGCAGGCGCTCTCCCAGCTGAGCTAAGGCCCCACAAGACCTCTCAAAACTAAATAAGAAACTCAAGTACATTCCGTTTTTCCTTAGAAAGGAGGTGATCCAGCCGCACCTTCCGATACGGCTACCTTGTTACGACTTCACCCCAATCATCTATCCCACCTTAGGCGGCTGGCTCCAAAAGGTTACCTCACCGACTTCGGGTGTTACAAACTCTCGTGGTGTGACGGGCGGTGTGTACAAGGCCCGGGAACGTATTCACCGCGGCGTGCTGATCCGCGATTACTAGCGATTCCGACTTCATGTAGGCGAGTTGCAGCCTACAATCCGAACTGAGATTGGCTTTAAGAGATTAGCTTGCCGTCACCGACTCGCAACTCGTTGTACCAACCATTGTAGCACGTGTGTAGCCCAGGTCATAAGGGGCATGATGATTTGACGTCATCCCCACCTTCCTCCGGTTTATTACCGGCAGTCTCGCTAGAGTGCCCAACTGAATGATGGCAACTAACAATAGGGGTTGCGCTCGTTGCGGGACTTAACCCAACATCTCACGACACGAGCTGACGACAACCATGCACCACCTGTCACCGATGTACCGAAGTAACTTTCTATCTCTAGAAATAGCATCGGGATGTCAAGACCTGGTAAGGTTCTTCGCGTTGCTTCGAATTAAACCACATGCTCCACCGCTTGTGCGGGGCCCCCGTCAATTCCTTTGAGTTTCAACCTTGCGGTCGTACTCCCCAGGCGGAGTGCTTAATGCGTTAGCTGCGGCACTGAATCCCGGAAAGGATCCAACACCCTAGCACTCATCGTTTACGGCGTGGACTACCAGGGTATCTAATCCTGTTCGCTCCCCACGCTTTCGAGCCTCAGCGTCAGTTACAGACCAGAGAGCCGCTTTCGCCACCGGTGTTCCTCCATATATCTACGCATTTCACCGCTACACATGGAATTCCACTCTCCCCTTCTGCACTCAAGTTTGACAGTTTCCAAAGCGAACTATGGTTGAGCCACAGCCTTTAACTTCAGACTTATCAAACCGCCTGCGCTCGCTTTACGCCCAATAAATCCGGACAACGCTCGGGACCTACGTATTACCGCGGCTGCTGGCACGTAGTTAGCCGTCCCTTTCTGGTAAGCTACCGTCACAGTGTGAACTTTCCACTCTCACACTCGTTCTTGACTTACAACAGAGCTTTACGATCCGAAAACCTTCTTCACTCACGCGGCGTTGCTCGGTCAGGGTTGCCCCCATTGCCGAAGATTCCCTACTGCTGCCTCCCGTAGGAGTCTGGGCCGTGTCTCAGTCCCAGTGTGGCCGATCACCCTCTCAGGTCGGCTATGTATCGTCGCCTAGGTGAGCCGTTACCTCACCTACTAGCTAATACAACGCAGGTCCATCTTGTAGTGGAGCATTTGCCCCTTTCAAATAAATGACATGGGTCATCCATTGTTATGCGGTATTAGCTATCGTTTCCAATAGTTATCCCCCGCTACAAGGCAGGTTACCTACGCGTTACTCACCCGTTCGCAACTCATCCAAGAAGAGCAAGCTCCTCTCTTCAGCGTTCTACTTGCATGTATTAGGCACGCCGCCAGCGTTCGTCCTGAGCCAGGATCAAACTCTCATTAAAAAATTTAATAATTGTTCGAGCGTTAACTCATTACCGTCGTCTGACGATTTATTCTTGTAAATTGACAGGTTATAATTTCTTCTATAACCCTGCACTTGGTTTCTTATTCAGTTCTCAAAGGTCTTTGTCTCTCTTAAGACAACTTCTATATTCTAGCAAATCTAGAATGTCTTGTCAACACTTTTTTTGAAGTTTTTTCACTTCTCGTGTCCGCTGTCTCTCGCGAAACAGCTTATTTATAATATCATCTCTAGCTTGTCTTGTCAATAATTTAGTTTTGATTTTAATTTTCTTTTTTTATAATACTTTTTAATAGTATTTCTTCTCTCGATTTATCTAAAAAAAGAAGAGTAAAACTCCTTACTCTTCTTCATCTTTATTTTTATTTTCAATTCTTTCTTTGACTTCGTCGTAAGATAGGGCATGGTTATCTTCTTCTGAATCTCCAAGAGAATCCTCCGGCATCTTACCAGTCTCATAAATTGACTTGATTTGTGCAGCATCAAGTGTTTCATACTTAAGCAAAGCTTCTGCAATGAGAGCATGTGTTTCTCGGTTTGCATTGATAATTTCAGCTGCTTTGTCATGTGCCTCAACTAAAAGTGATCGAATTTCTTCGTCAATAAGTTGAGCTGTATGAGCTGAGTAAGACTTGTCTGTCGTAAATTGTCCTGGATTCATTGCATGACTACCTTCATATTGGACTGGTCCAAGTTTTTCGCTCATACCATATTCAGTAACCATTGCACGTGCTAACTGTGTTGCTTGCTCAAAGTCATTTGAAGCACCTGATGTTTGAACGTTGAAAATAATTTCTTCTGCAACACGTCCACCCATAAGTCCTGCCAATTGTTCTTTTAGCTCATCTTTAGATGACAACATCTGATCCTCTTTTGGTAGAGAAATCATATAACCACCTGCGCGACCTCGTGGAACAATAGTAACTTTGTGAACATCACGAGCGCTAGAAAGTGTTAAACCAACAATTGTATGACCTGCTTCATGGTAAGCCACAACTTTACGTTCGTGTTCTGAAACTTGGCGGTCTTTCTTAGATGGTCCAGCAATAACACGATCCTCTGCTTCGTCGATGTCACTAGCATCAATTCTAGTCTTACTACGTCGTGCAGCAACTAGGGCTGCTTCATTTAAGACATTCTCTAAGTCAGCTCCAACAAAACCTGGAGTTTGTTGAGCAACAACTTTAAGGTCAACATCTTCAGCCAATGGTTTATTCTTGGCATGGACTTTCAAGATAGCTTCTCGGCCTTTTACATCTGGGCGACCAACAAGAACTTTACGGTCAAAACGTCCTGGACGTAGGAGTGCTGGATCAAGAACATCACTACGGTTGGTTGCAGCAATGACAATGATATTCTCATTTCCATCAAAACCATCCATTTCTATCAACAGTTGATTAAGGGTTTGTTCACGTTCGTCGTTACCGCCGCCCATTCCAGTACCACGACGACGGCCAACCGCATCGATTTCATCAATAAAGATAATAGCACGTTCGGCCTTCTTAGCGTCTTCAAAAAGACTACGAACACGACTTGCTCCGACACCGACAAACATCTCTACGAAATCAGAACCTGAGATACTAAAGAAAGGAACATCTGCTTCACCAGCAACAGCTTTAGCAAGCAGAGTTTTACCTGTCCCTGGAGGGCCTTCAAGGAGAACACCCTTAGGGATACGTGCACCAAGTGCTTTATATTTTCGTGGATTTTTGAGGAAATCTACGACTTCTACAAGTTCTTCCTTTTCTTCTTCCGCACCAGCCACATCTGTAAAACGAACTTTAATATTCTCTTTTGATTGAGTCTTAGCACGGTTGCGGCCAAAATTCATTGCACCGCGGTTACCACCTTGATTCATCATGAAAAGGAAGAAAATAGCAATCCCAATCAAAGGTAGGTAACTAAAAAGATATGAAATCCAAGCACCACTTGAACTTTCACGTATCATTTTAACATTAACATCAGCTGCTTCTGATGCTGACTGCAATTTCTGCATGGTTGTTTCATTCTGCAGCACAGTCGATGTAAAGCTACGTGTCTCTGATGATGCACTACCTAAAAATGGTAGACTAAGATCAGTATCAACCTTTTCAGCCTTTTTTTGTAGCTACCTTTAACTTCAATGATACTACCGTCTGGCTGATAAGTGATAGATTTTACCTTACCATCTTCAATTTTCTTAACCAACTGTGTGTAAGACAATTGTTGACTTGGGCTTTGGCTTCCTCCTGCAAAGTATTGTACTCCGGTTACAACCGCAATAATAACTATGATGTAGAGAAAAGCGTTCCGTAAGAAGCCATTATTATTTTTATTATTCATAAATTAATTAGACCTTTACTTATTTTGTATAAATTTCTTCTTTTAGGACACCGACATAAGGGAGGTTACGGTATTTTTCATCATAGTCTAGTCCGAAACCAACGATAAATTCATTAGGAACATCGTAACATACGTAATCTGCCTCAATATCAACAACACGACCTTCTGGTTTATCAAAAAGAGTTGCGATTTTGACTGAATTGGCTTTACGGTACTTGAACATATCTCGAAGATAAAGGAGCGTACGACCTGTATCAATGATATCTTCAATAAAGATGATGTCTCGTCCTTCAACATTAGTGTCAACATCTTTAAGAATCTTTACTTCACCACTGCTGACAGTCCCACCACCATAACTTGAAACGACCATAAAGTCCATCTCAATATGGGTATCAATATGTTTGATAAGTTCTGCCATAAATGGAACAGCACCTTTCAAAACACAGACTAGTAGAGGATTTTTCCCCGCATAATCCTCTGTCAATTGTTGTCCTAGTTCTTTAGTTTTAGCTACGATATCCTCTTGGGAAAAGAGGACTTTTTTAATGTCTTTTTCTAACATTTGGGTTCCCTTTCTCGAAGTCAATATTCTGTTATTATACCACTTTTACTTCAATCATCGTTATTTGAACATGGTATTTGATTAGAAATTCTTATAAATGACTACAGTGCCATAAAGTATAGCATTTTCAGGTCTTTTTTTCAAATAGAGACGCCCAGCAACATAAAGAAAAATAATCTGACCATCTTGTTCTCCTATAATGGCTTTTTGACGATCCTTCTCTAAAATCTTATTGTCTATAAACAGTCGTCTTAATTTTTTATGGTGACTACCAAGGTCAATCTTATCGCCTTCTTTTCTATGACGAATCACTATTGGGGAATCTGACCAAATACTAATAGTATCTGAGTTAGAAACGTCATTGAATTCTGAAAAAGTCAAGGTATGGTCCTCAAACTCAACAGATTTTCCAAATTCTAAGAGACAAGAAGGAGATAAAGAGATAGCCTCTTCTTTCCTTATTAGGAAAGAAGTCTGTGTTTTTACTAGTTCGTAACCATTTTTTAGGGGGATCTTTCCTGAACCATTTTTCCTTAGATAACTTATCAATTGATTAAATTGGCCTTTAGAAAGCTGTAAATCAGGAAAGGAGTCTAAATAATTCTGAAGAAGAAAGAGCTGGACAGGGGCTGACTGTTGCTGAAAAACAGATAAATCAGTGATAGTAATATCCTTTGTTAACTCCCCTAAAGCTTGCCTCATAAGACCAATCTCCTCGGCTAAAAGACAAAGGTGCTCCTTAAATTTAGGATTTTCCTGAGATAAGGTAGGAAGATAGGTCAATCTGATGCGATTCCGAAGATAGGCTAGTGACGTATTACTCCTATCTTCAAAATGGAAAGTTACGGGAAGCTGATCTTTCGTAAGATGCAAAAAGGGACGAATAATCTGACCAGTACCAAATGGTCTGATAGCTGAAATTCCTGTCAGGTTTCTTAAACGACTTCCTCTCAACAGTCTCATAAAAATCGTCTCTGATTGATCATCTGCATGATGGGCTGTTACAAGAGCAGAGTAATCATAATCTTTCATGACCCGCTTAAAAAACTCATAGCGAAAGGTACGGGCAGCATTTTCTGAAAACTTTCCTGAGAAGGTACTATAGTGAAAAGGGACCTTATGTTCCTTTGCCCAATGACGTAAATACGCTTCTTCATGCTCCGACTCTTGCCGTTGTTTATGGTTAACGTGAGCAATCCCCAACTGAATATCCAAATCTTTTTGATGGTTATACAAAAAGTGCAGCAAACTCATAGAGTCTGCTCCACCTGATACTGCTACTAAAATTTTCTTGTGCTGGTTAAAATAACCCTTGGCTTGCATCATTTGCAACAATTTTTGTGTCATTATTTTAAAATTCCATAAACATCATCTGCAATTGAGGTGATCTTGTCATAGCCCTCTTTATCCGTAAAAATCGATAGAATAAAGGGAGAATCTGCATAAACAATAGCGACGTCATGTTTAAAGTCGTAGGCATCACCAATTTTATGAGCGACAGGAACATCAATGTTTTTGGAAATACGTTCGCCATCATAGTCCGTACTTGAAAGATAATTGATAATATCTCCATTTTGTCTATAAACAGCCTCCATCAAAGTACCCTGCGGCTCTAGCAGTCAACTCCTTTTTATCCATATTCCACGAAGTCGCTGCGGCTTTATCTACTGATTTTTGGAAGGCCTTGTCATACTGATTGGTTACATAATAGCCTAATATATTTGTCGCTACATTATCTGAGTTTTGGGCTACAGCCTTTAACAGATTTTCCAAGCTATAATTCTTATCATCAGGCATCTTACTAATCTTTCCAGAACCATCTGGATCATAGGCACCTGGAAAACCATTTACAGCAGAGGTATATTGATACTCATCTGATAATGATAATTTCTTTTGAGACAGACGTTCCTGTGCATAATAAAGTACTCCTAGCTTGGCTACGCTAGCTGCATACATGCTTTTTTCGTCATTGATAGCAGCTACTCGGTCCGTATCAAGCTGTTTAACATAAACTGAGATGCGCTCTTGATTGTTATACTTCTCATCAAGGACTTTTTGAACAGCCTCGATGCGATTGTCAATCCTTGACAAATCAGAGGCATTAATCCAACCCTCTCCGTCTACCAAATAGTAGGTCCCTGCATGCGTCTGAGCTGCTTGGCTAACCTTAATGGGTTTAAAACTAGCGAGTTTGGAGTCAGCTTTTTCAGTTCCTAAAACGTAAGGTTCTTTGTATACCGTTAAACCATCTTTAGTCCAGAAGGTCATATCTACTGTTTTTTGATTATAGATACTGTCGTCTACAATTGATTTCTGACTAGCGGCTACATAATCACCATCTTGAAGTTGGAAAACAGGCTCACCTTTAGCATTCCAAAAAATAGCAGAAATCGATAGTTTGGTATCCGCTTGGATACTGGTTTTAAATTCTGTTAAATCCTTGTTCTTATAAGTTAGGATAGTTGTTATCGTTCTTGGGTTTTTAGGAATCTGTTTAAATTGAGTCAAGCTAGCTGTAGTATTTTGAGTCAATTTTTGGACCTGTTTTGGGGTCAGAGTTAGCTCCTTCTCCATAGGAAGTAGGACTAGGGGGCTAGAAGATACAAGCACAACAGTTGCAGCTATTAAGAGCTTTTTCATGCTTGCTTCTTCACCTCCTCTTTCCTCGGTAATTCCGTTTTAAGTTGCTGATTTTTTTCTGATAGTTCCTCTAACTTGGCTTCTGAATAGGTTAAAAAAGTTTCTACAGTTTTTAGTAAATCTTTCATTAGGGTAATAAGCTTGGTACAGGATAGATTGACTCTCCTTCACGTGAATAATAGTACTTAGCACGCGCATATTTCTCAGCGAAAGCATCATCCTTAAGTTTCTTAGCCAAATCCTTTCGTTCCTTTGTCTGATCCGACAATTTATCATAGTCTTTCTGAAGCGACAAGACTTCCTTCTCTTGCTGTTTGATATTCATATAGGTCTCAACCAGATTATAGGTTGGCAAGATAAAGAGTAAAACAACCACAAAGAGAATCCACCCCATAAAGCGATTCCTTTGTTCGTGTTCGGCACGCTCTAATCGTTGCTCTTGATTGGCATTATCAATGTAATCGTTCGTAAGCTGTACAATATTAGGCTTCTTGCTCATCTGCTTCAATCCTTGTTTCACTTATAATCTCGTACATTTTTTTGCCGCATCTTCTTTTTTTAGTACTGTCTTTCATTTCTAAAACACGGACAGTTAGAAAGTTTATTTCAAAACGAACTTCCACTTGGTCACCAATTTTTTAAATCTGTAGATGACTTAGCGAGTACTCCATTTACTTTTATACGTCCTTTATCAGCTACTTCTTTAGCAACTGGACGGCGTTTGATAATTCGTGATACTTTTAAATATTTGTCTAATCTCAATGTTACTGTTTCCTTTTCGTTAGGATATCTCTTCTATGATAGCATTTTTTTGAGAAAATAGGGTGACTAAAAGCCTTTTCAAGTACAAAAAAATAAGAGGATCGACACTAGTCGACCCTCTCAGGAGATTTATGAAAAAAAGAAAAGTTTTAGGATGTTTTTATAGTATAGAGAAACTTACTTAAACTTTCCTTAAGCTTCTTTTTTTTCTTTACGTTCTTTGATTTCCATAAATGTCTGTCCAAAAAAATCTTTTAATTCTTCAAGAATCTCATAGTCTTTCTTGTTACGAACATCAAAAGTAATCTCTACTTTCCCCTGATTATCACTGATTTTTGCTTTTAAATGCGTTTTAGAGATAGCTTCGAAATAGTCTTGAGTCAAGAAGAATTTAAGAGAGGCTTTTTCGAAACGAACAATAATAGTATCGTTCTTACGCTCGACTAATTCTGCAAAGGCAGCATCCAAATAGGCCTTAACCAGACCAATCTCAATGAGATAGGCAACTTGGTCTGGATATTCTCCAAAGCGGTCAATAAGCTCATCTTGAAGGTCTTGATAGTCTTTCTGATTCTCAATTTCTCGAATACGCTTATAAATTTCAATTTTTTGGCGCTCGTCAGAAATATAGTCAGAAGGGAGGTAAGCATCAATCTGAAGATTGAACTCTGCATTTCCTTTACGTCGAACTTGAGTTTTACCTTGACGTTTATTGATAGCCTCTTCCAAGAGTTGTGAGTACATTTCAAACCCGACTGAGTCGATGAATCCACTTTGAGAAGCACCAAGAATGTTCCCGGAACCACGAATTGATAAATCACGCATGGCAATTTTGAAACCTGATCCCAGTTCTGTAAAGCCCTTAATAGCATCCAATCTCTTCTCAGAGACTTCCGTCAACACTTTATCAGGACGATACATGAGATAGGCATAAGCAATTCGATTACTACGCCCCACACGACCTCTCAACTGATAAAGAGTAGATAAGCCCATATGATCTGCATTCTCAATAAAGAGAGTATTAACGTTGGAGATATCAATCCCTGTCTCGATAATAGTCGTTGCTACCAAAACATCGTAATCACCATTCAAGAAATCCAAGAGGGTATTCTCCAACATAACCTCACTCATCTGACCATGAACAAATCCGATACTTGCTTCAGGGACCAGCTCATGTAGTTCAGAAACTTTTTGATCAATGGTTTCAACACGATTATAAACATAAAAAATCTGGCCGCCTCGGTCCATCTCTCTTAATATCGCTTCTCGAATAAGACCAGGTTTGGTTTTCCATAACGTAAGTTTGAACTGGATAACGGTTGGTAGGTGCTGTCTCAATAATCGACAAATCACGAATACCTAACATAGACATATGAAGCGTACGAGGAATAGGTGTCGCAGTTAGGGTAAGGACATCAACCCTTAGCTTTCAACTCCTTAAGTTTCTCTTTATGCTTCACGCCAAAACGTTGTTCTTCATCAATTACTAGCAAGCCTAAATCAGAAAACTTAACATCTTTGGACAGCAGGCGGTGGGTACCGATAATAATATCAATACGCCCTTTAGCTAAATTTTCAATAGTCTCATTTTGCTCTTTTTTACTTCTAAAACGACTGAGTTCATCTACTTCAACGGCATGATTTTCAAAACGTTCTTTAAAATTCAAATAGTGCTGATGGGCAAGAACTGTTGTAGGAACTAGGATAGCAACTTGCTTTCCATCATTGACCGCCTTGAAGGCAGCACGCATAGCTACCTCTGTCTTACCAAAACCAACATCACCTACCAAGAGACGATCCATGGGTTTGTCTGACTCCATGTCTGCCTTAATTTCCTTGATAGAACGCAATTGATCCTCTGTCTCAGCATAGGCAAAATCATCTTCGAAATCCCTTTGGTTATCATCATCTGGTGAAAAAGCAAAACCTTTAAGTTGACTACGCTCAGCATAAAGTTTTAAGAGATCATCGGCAATATCCTCTACTTGCTTGCTTACTTTTTGTTTAGTCTTTTGAAAACGCCCATCATTGAGTTTATTAATTTTAGGCTCTTTTCCGTCCGCTGATACATACTTAGAGAGACTCTCAATCTGCTCAACAGGTAGAGAAATTGTTGCAGCATCCTGATATTGGATGGTCAAGTAGTCACGATGCACCCCTTTAATCTCAATAGTCTCAATACCTTTAAATTGACCGATACCATGAGTCTGGTGTACAACATAATCACCTTTTTCAAGTTCATTGTAATCTTTGAGACGCTCTGCATTGGAAACGTGACTGGCACGCGCACGACGTTTTACTTTTTTATGAAAAATCTCACGTTCAGTGACAAGAACAAGCTTTTCATCCGCAAAGTAAAAACCATTGGATAAGTTTCCTAAGACTAACTGAGGCTTATGAGGGATCAAATCTCCAAAACTACTAAGGGGTAAATCTAAATCATATTCTTCCAAGGTTTCCTTCAAAGATTTGAGCTGCTTCTCAGACCCCACTTGTAAAATAACTGTTGCCTTATTCTTGGTATAGCGATGTATTTCATCAACTAGAAGTGGGAACTGGTTAAAGAACTCTTGCATAGGGTATTGCGTGAATTGATACAACTTATCAAATTTAAGATTTCCCAATCCCTTATGAAAATTCGAAAAGAAACTAGCTGGCTGATAGTTACGTAAAGTCTTAAATGAATCCACTAAGTAATTTAGATGACTCAGAGACTTGCCCTGATGAAGATCCTCAGTTAAAAGATTAGCCACTTCCAACTCAAGACGTCCATGGCGGTCCACTATCTTTTGAAAATCATCAATGAATACAGGAGTTCCCTTTGGAAGGTAGTCAAATAAGGTGTAAGCTTTATCATAAAAAAGAGACAAAAACTTACGTAAATCTTTATGACGGTAACCATCAATCGTAACCGACAGGACCTCCTCAAGGTAAGCCTTATGAGGACCTTCTGCCTTTGAGACCGCACTTTCTAGGGCCTTCTCAGCACGTTGGTAATCTTCTCTTGTTAAGATAATATCATCTGCCGGAGATACGATAATATGCTCTAAATTGTCTAAAGATTTCTGACTATCGCTATCAAACTGACGAATACCATCAATCTCATCTCCAAAAAATTCTAAACGGTAGGGGAGTTCTGCAGTCAGTTCATAAATATCTAAAATATCGCCCCTACGACTGAACTCACCAGGGGAGAGAACCTGCTCTACTCTTTGGTATCCAATATGAGTCAGATGCTTACTGAGAGCCTCTAAATCATGTTCCTCCCCTAGTGTTAAGTCAATGCGAGAGTCTTTATAAACCTCAGGATTAGGCAAATGTAACTTAGTACCAACTAAACTCGTAACCAAGATTCCACTTGACTCTTTATCTATTAAAAAATTAAGACTTTCGAGACGAGAATGGGTCTTTTCTGGAGAAGCGAAGATAAACTCTGCAGCTACTACATCATCTGCAAAAAAAGAATAAACCTTATCCTCTCCTAAGATAGCTGACAAATCTCCTGTTAGTTGCTCAGCTTCATTTTGTGTTGAAGTAACGATTAGAATCTTAGGAACCTGCTCAGAAAGGGCAGATGCCATGACAACTGCCTTGCTGGAACCAGAAAATCCCATAACCAACTGTCTACTCAATAAAGTTACTTTATCACTCCACTCAAGCAATTGAGGATTCTTCTCAAAAAGATCTAATAGGGTATTAGCCATTATAACGCCTCATAGTGTCTTCGAAATCATTGGTTTTAAGGTAATGATTGAGGGCCGTCTCTACCTTGTCTAAAGTCAGTAAAATTGTGGCATAATCATCTTCACTAAATTTTCCAAGGACATGATTAACGACCGTCATTCCTTTCTGTGGGCGGCCAATACCAATTTTTATACGGTCAAATTCTTGAGTGCCAGTTTCAGCAATGATAGATTTAATCCCATTATGACCACCTGCTGAACCTTTTTGACGAAAGCGCAATTTCCCAACTTCCATATCTAAGTCATCGTAAATAACGATAAAATCCTCCATGGGAATATTGTAATAAGCTAGCAATGCTCTAACAGCTAGACCAGATAGATTCATAAAGGTCGTTGGTTTCACAAAATAAACCTTTTCATCGTTTAAAAAGGTCGAAGCCACTTCAGCCTTAAAGGTCTTTTCTTCAGAAAAAGTTAATCCTAGTTCCTTAGCCATTAGGTCAATGGCCATAAAACCAACATTGTGACGTGTCTCATGGTATTTTGAACCAGGATTTCCCAAGCCAACTACTAATTTTGTCATTATTTCTCCTCTTTGATAAACAGCAAAAGGACTGAAAAATACTTTTCAGCCTTGTGCACTATTTTTTATTTTCTAAACGTTGAAACGGAATTCCATGATGTCGCCATCTTGAACAACATATTCTTTTCCTTCTTCACGAAGGCGACCAGCTTCCTTAACAGCTTTCTCAGAACCATATTTAATAAGATCATCGTAAGACATGGTTACAGCACGGATAAAGCCTTTCTCGAAGTCAGAGTGGATAATTCCAGCTGCCTGTGGAGCCTTGATGCCTCGTTTAAAGGTCCAAGCACGTACTTCTTTCTCACCAGCAGTAAAGTAAGTTCCAAGACCAAGCAAGTGATAGGCTGCGCGTGTCAGTTTATCAACTCCTGATTCTGTCAAACCAAGGTCTTCCAAGAACATTTCTTTGTCTTCATCATCCAATTCAGAAATTTCTTCTTCAACACGTGCCGAGATAACAACTACTTCTGCATTTTCAGTCGCTGCAAACTCACGAATTTGTTTGACATAATCAATATCATCAGGATTTGCGACTTGGTCTTCATCAACGTTAGCCACATAAAGTACTGGTTTTGTTGTCAAGAGGAAGAGTCCCTTAACAATTTTTTGCTCTTCCTCAGTAAAATCAATCGTACGTGCAGACTTACCATCTTCTAGAACAGGTTTAATCTTTTGAAGAATATTAAACTCTGCCACAGAATCTTTATCTTTTTGTGTACGAGCAATTTTTTCGACACGCGCATAACGTTTGTTAATTGATTCAAGGTCAGCCAAAATCAATTCTAGGTTGATTGTATCAATATCAGCCATCGGATCTACAAAGGCATCCTCACGCCCTTGTTCACGCATAACATTTTCATCATCGAAAGCACGAACCACATGGACAATCGCATCTACTTCACGAATGTTCGCTAAGAACTTATTTCCAAGACCTTCACCCTTTGATGCTCCTTTTACGATACCCGCAATATCTGTGAACTCAAATGTGGTTGGAACTGTCTTTTTAGGGGTAATAAGTTCAGTCAGTTTCGTCAAACGCTCATCTGGTACCTCAACCATTCCGACGTTTGGATCAATTGTCGCGAAAGGATAGTTAGCAGCTTCCGCACCCGCTTTTGTAATTGCATTGAAAAGAGTTGATTTACCAACGTTTGGCAAACCAACGATACCTGCTGTTAAAGCCATTAATTTATTTCTCCATAAAAAAGTAATTCAGTTAATTATAACACAAAAAAATTGTTAAAAAAATAGGCAACTTCCCTTTGAGAATCATAAAAAAAGGAAAGCAAGGCAAAAGAATGCTATAAAGAAGATAATTAGGGACTCTAGAAAGTTTTTATATTGCTAGTAAACTAATTTTCTTAACACAAGAACCTCATTATATAGACTCCCCAATGTCTGTTATAAAACCTTCTTAAGTTTCTTTTCGAAATCATGACGACTCATCATAACCACATGATCACAATTCGTACAACGGATCTTAATGTCAGCTCCAAGACGGGTCACTTCCCATTCATTAGCTTTTTTTCCTGTTGCTTTGATGGTACAAGCATGTGGTTTTTTTCATTTCAACTAAACTTCCAATTTGGTACATAAACTCCCTCTCTAGTAAAAAAGTTATCCACAGTGGATAACTTTTTCGATTTTAGTTTGTTCTTACAGGTGTAATCAATTGAATAAAATTCTCACTGTCATCTGCTGGCGTCAAAGTAAATGGACGCACTGGTGAAATGAAACGTACACGGACAGTCTCACTCTTAAGAGCTTTCAAAGCATCTATTAGGTAGGTTGGGTTGAAACTAATGACCAAATCACTACCAGAAACATCTTGCACATCAATATCCTCATTCACCTTTCCGACTTCTGGTGAATTAACATGGGCACTGACACTGCCATTGATGATTTCGAGTTTGACGGTACCACTTTGACTAGCATTAGAAATCAAATATGAACGTTCCATAGCAGAACGAAGGCTAGCTGTCTCGAAAACAACTTCTGTTTCAAATGAATCAGACAAGAGACGATTCGTGTCTGGATAATTTCCTTCAAGTAGACGTGTATAGAAAGAAATTGTTTCACTACGGAATAGAATTTGATTTGCTGAGAAGAAAACCTCTAAGTTTTCAATATCATCGCTAAAGACTGCCGATAATTCTTTAAGTGAGCGACTTGGGATTACAACATCAAAGTTATCTGCAGAATGCTCCAAAACAAGTTGGCGTTGGCTCATACGGTGAGAGTCAGTTGCTACAGCTTTGAGATCTTTATGATTTGAAAGAACGAAGTGAACACCGGTTAAAATTGGACGACTTTCTTGTGTGCTTGCTGCGAATGAAGTTTCAGCAATGATAGATTTTAACACTTTTGTGTCCATGAGTAATGGCGTCAAGCTATCAACTTCCTGAATACGGGGATATTGTTCAACATCTTTCCCTTTCAAGGTAATTTCTGATTTACCACTCTTTCAGTAAAACTTGGTATTGTTCAATTTCTTCAAAAGTAAGGGTAACATCAGGCAAGCTTGAGACAACATTAATGAAAAAGTTTGCTTCCAAAAGGATACTACCTGGCTGTGTAATTAAGAGGCCTGCATTTTCTTCTGAAACTGAGATACTATTTTCAATTGAGATTTGCCCATTTGATCCTGTCAAATAGATACCGTCACTGGTAACTTCGATTTTAATCGTTGATAGAATTGGGATAGCATTTTTAGAAGAAATAGCACGGCGAGTTGTATGAAGTGCTTGTAAGAAATAAGCTTTATTAATCGCAAATTGAATCATGATGCTCCTTTATTTTATTAGTATTATTTTAGTAGTAGTAGTAGGTCTTGTGGACACTGTGCATAAGTGTACAAAACATAGTTTTATCAAGGCTTTAAACTTGTGCACAGCCTGTGGAAAAGTTTGTATAATTTTTAATAGTTATCCACAAGTATTATTTTATCTTGTTTTTGATGGTATCAATTTCAATGCGTAAACTGTCATCTTGAGCAATCATATTTTTTTGATTTTTATTGTATGCATGTAAGACAGTTGAGTGGTCTCTTCCTCCAAATTCTTTTCCAATTTTTGGAAGGGAGTTATCAGTCATTTCACGCGCAAGATACATGGCTACCTGACGTGCCAAGACAATATTTTGTGTTCGTTTAGTTGCCTTAATCTCTTTTACTGTGACATTATAAAATTTTCCTACTTCAGTTTGGATATCCTCAATCGGAATAAGAGTTAACTTAGGACTATCCATTTTACGTGCGCGAATGGCTTCAGCAGCTACCTCAACTGTGATAGTATCTAACTGGCGAACATTGGCAACTAAGCTAATATCTTTTAAGGCCCCTTCTAAGTCACGGACATTTGAATCAAATTGGCCAGCTAAATACTCAATTGTTTCAGGAGGAAAATGATAATCATAGTCCATAATCTTATTAGTAAGAATGGCCACTCGCGTTTCAAAGTCAGGTGGTGTGATGTTGACGGTTAACCCCCATTTAAAGCGCGTGACAAGACGCTCTTCCATCTCGTTCAATTGATCTGGATTACGGTCGCTGGTCAGGACAATTTGTTTATTATTATTGTGAAGGACATTGAAAGTATTGAAAAATTCCTCTTGAGTGGCTTGCGTTGATTTTTTAGCCAATGATTGAATATCATCAATTAAGAGAACGTCCAGATGACGGTATTTTAGTTTTAGTTCATCCATTTTATCTAAACGGATATGGACAACAAATTCATTAATGAAATTCTCTGCAGTAATGTATTTGATACGTGCTTGAGGATTATCATGTAAGACCTTGTTACCAATGGCATTGAGTAAGTGAGTTTTTCCGAGACCAGGTCCTCCATAAATAAATAGAGGGTTATACGTAGCTCCTGGTGAATCAGCTACAGCTAAAGATGCAGCAACTGACCAACGGTTTTCATCCCCCTGAATAAAATTATCAAAGGTGTACTTACTATTTAAGTCAGAGTCCAATGTAGGAAGAGCAGGTGTTTGCTGTTCCTTTTTATTGCCAAAGTCATTGTTTGTTACAGTTGAATTTGCCTCGTTTAAGAGTGCTTCGTCAAAGACGTACTCAACTTTGATTTCACTATTATAGGCTTCAAAACCAGCCATCAAAATGAAAGATTGCATATTCTTTTCCCAGAATAGCTTTTTGACTTCTTCAAGCAGAATTGTAGCAACGTTATCTTTGAACTTTGATGAGCTTGGTATCTAGGACATAATAATCAAAAGTGGCTTGTGTTAGTTCCTCTTTGGCCAGCTCTAAGAGCTTATTCCAAAAAAAATGCTCTTTTTCGGTCATTCCATCAATTCTCCTTCTTTATTCTTGTTCTCTGATTCTATCATAAAACAAAAAAGTTTTCCACAGGTCTGAAGATAAAAGTTCCTTAAGTTATCCACAAGCTGAAAAAGACAATTCACATTGTGCACAAGAGTTATCCACAAGTTGTGAATAAAAAAAGAAACCCTCTAAAATAAAGGGAGGGCAACCGTTTTATGATGTGGATAAGTTTGTTTCTTTTTGCTACTCAATTCACAGGTCAAATAAGCTTGTTGATAATTCTGTTAAAATCTTCTTCTGTCGAAAAGTGGATCTGAATAGTTCCAGAGTGATTTTTGTGATAACGAAGAGTAACGGGGAGACCAAGTGATTTTTCAAGTTCTTTTTCTTTATCTTTTATATGAATATCTTTTTTTGATTTTTGTTTTTTAGGAAGTCCTTGAATTCTTTTCTCCAGGGTACGAACAGACCATTTTTCAGTAAGGACCTGATGATAGATAGTTAATTGCTTTTTTGTATCCTCAACAGCTAAAAGTGCTCTAGCATGTCCTTGACTCAGTTTGCCATTTTCGATACTCGTCTGTATCTCTTGGGGAAGTTGGAGGAGTCTGAGAGCGTTACTGATATAGGGTCTGGATTTTCCCATAGCTTTCGCCAGTTCCTCGTGACTATAAGCTAGCTCATTAATTAAACTACGATAGGCCTTTGCTTCTTCAATGGGATTGAGATTCGATCGTTGTAAATTTTCAATAATAGCTTGTTTACGGCTGTCTTGATCTGTAACTGCCTTTACAACTGCAGGGATTTCTGTCATTCCTAGACGTTTACAGGCACGTAAACGTCTTTCCCCAGCAATTAGTTCATAGCCAATAATATCCGATTTTCGGACAATGATTGGCTGTATCAGTCCATTTTCTGCAATCGATTGGCTTAGCTCCGCTAATTCTTCATCAGAGAACTCTATACGAGGTTGAAAAGGATTGGGATAGATGTCACTAATAGGTAAAGCTTTGAGTTGTTCTTGCATGTTATTCCTTTCCAAAAAAGACCTTTACATTATTGTAAAGGTCTTTTGACAGATTTGTCAATGACTTAGTCAGACAAGTCTTCTGTAGATTTTGTTAATTTAAGTTCTTCAGTTTTCTTCTCTTTACCACGATAGAAGGTTACCTTGATTGTATCTCCAATACTATGGCTGTAAAGATTGGTTTGAATATCAGTTTTTGAGCTGATTTCCTTACCGTCAATTTCAGTGATAACATCATTTTCTTGAAGTTTACCGTCAGCTGGCATACCTTTTTGAACGCTGCCGACTACAACTCCAGCTTTCACATCATCTGGTAAATCTAATTTAGAAGTTGCACTGCTAGAAAGGCTATTAAGATCGGCCATTGAGATTCCTAGGGCTGGTCGTGTAACTTTACCGTCTTTTTCCAATTGATTGATGATTTCGACAACATCGTTTGATGGAATGGCAAATCCCATACCTTCAACGGCGCTACCAGCGACTGCTGACGTTGATGAAATTTTACTTGAGTTAATACCGATAACTTGTCCTTCGATATTGACTAAGGCACCACCTGAGTTACCAGGGTTAATGGCAGCATCTGTTTGGATAGCATTTGTTGAAACAGTTTCACCATTGTCGTTTTGCATAGTTACGGTACGGCTAAGGCTAGAAACGATTCCCTCTGTTACTGAGTTGGCGTATTCGGTACCAAGTGGGCTACCGATAGCAATTGCCTTCTCACCGACTGTGAGAGAGTTTGAGTCTGCAAATTCCGCTACGGTTTTAATTTTATCTGAAGAAACTTTGACAACTGCTAGGTCAGAGTAAGTATCTTTACCAACGAGTTCACCAGTAATTTTTGATCCATCTGAAAGCATGATTTCAAGTTTTTTAGCGCCATCGACAACGTGGTTGTTGGTTACGATATAAGCCTCTTTACCATCCTTTTTGTAGATAACACCGGAACCTTCACCAGCGACTTGTAACCCATCAGAATCTTTTGATTTGTCTTGGCTAGAGTCAGAACTATCATCTCCACCAAAGATACGGCCATAAAGTTCATTTAGAGAATCTGAAGATGACCCTTCTTGGTAATTGATGACAGAAACAACGGCATTTGTACTTTCTTAACAGCTTTAGTTGTATCTGTTGTATTATTGTATACGGTCTTAGCTGTTTTAACACCTGTATCTGTTGAATTGGTAAAAGATACCCCTGCTGCTGTTAGTAGGATAAAGGCACCTAGCAAACCACCGAGCAAGCCAATAACAAGCATTGCAATTGGCGCTACTATTTTTTTCCAGTTAAATTTTTTCACGTTTAGTCCTCCTTTTTGATAAGCATATCAAAGTAAGCTTAATTATATCATAAAGTGATTTTAAAGAACAGTTATCAACAGTCTGTGGATAAGTTTCAAAAAGTGTAGATAAAAAGCGATTTTATAGGGATAACTATAGATGCTTGACACTAAAAAGGTGTGGATAAGGTGTTAAAAGATTGTGGATATGTGCTATAATAAGCCTATGAAAGTTAAATTGATTACCGTTGGAAAATTGAAAGAAAAATATTTGAAAGATGGCATTGCGGAGTATGTCAAACGACTAGGACGCTTTACAAAATTTGAGTCTATAGAATTAACGGATGAAAAGACCCCAGATAATGCAAGCGAAGCTGAAAATAAAGCTATCCTAGACAAAGAGGGACAGCGTATCTTGGCTAAAGTAGGTGATCGTGATTATGTCATTGCCTTAGCTATTGAAGGAAAACAATTTCCCTCGGAGCAATTTGCTAAAGAGTTAGAGCAAGCGACTCTTAGAGGCTATTCAGATATTACTTTTATTATAGGGGGAAGTTTGGGACTCTCTCCTACAGTGAAAAAGAGGGCTAATCAATTAATGAGTTTTGGTCTCTTAACGTTCCCTCATCAGCTTATGCGCCTTGTATTAGTAGAGCAAATTTATCGCGCATTCATGATTCAGCAGGGAAGTCCTTACCATAAGTAGAAGAAGGAAACAGACATGTTCAGAATGAAAAAACGCTCCTATCGTGTTTTTGAAGGATTACGGGTAGCAACTCTAGTAAGTTATATAGGGGGCTTCATTGATGCCTATACTTACAATACTCAAGACGGACGATTTGCAAGTATTCAGACAGGTAATCTCCTTTATTTGGTTATTCATCTTGTTGAGGGGCATATTGCAAGAGCTTTCAGCTATGTGATACCTATTTTTTTCTTTGTTTTAGGTCAGTTTTTTGTTTTTTTTGTTAAGAAGTGGCTCATTAACCATAAATGGGGATGGCATTTGCAAGCGATTAGACTTGCCTTTCTCTTAATGACTATTCTCGCCATTATTACACCTTACGTTGATTCTACTATTACGATTGCAGGCTTGGCATTTTTTGCCTCTCTTCAGGTAGGGATTTTTAAGCGCGTCAGAGGGGTAAATTATGCTTCCTTCATGATGACTGGTAATATTACGAATACCTCTTTAACCGTTGCCAGGGCTATTGACGAGGGGGATCCCAAAGTGCTTAAACAAGCTTCTTACACTACTATTATCATCTTTACATTTATGGTAGGAGTTGCAGCCTCAACTTGGTTTGCTCAATATTTACATGAATACAGCCTATATACGACTTTGCTTCCCTTATTTGTTTTAAATTATTTCCCTATTTATCGAGGCAAAAAGAAAAAAACGCAACTAGAGGTTCTAGATTGCGTTTTTTTATCTGATCCCAGCAGGATTCGAACCTGCGACCGTTCGCTTAGAAGGCGAATGCTCTATCCAGCTGAGCTATGGGACCAATAACTCTATTAGTTTACAAAATATATAGCAACATGTCAATACTTTGTAAAAGCAAGATAAAAACTAACGTAAAATTCGAATAAATTTAGCAAAATTTAATATTTTTTTTGAAAAAAAGTATAGACAAAATCGAATACTCTGATATAATAATAAGAGTGTTAACGAGATAAAAATCTCAGAACTTGGTCCGTTGGTCAAGGGGTTAAGACACCGCCTTTTCACGGCGGTAACACGGGTTCGAATCCCGTACGGACTATTTTTGCTACTTAGCAGTTTTATCCGCCATAGCTCAGTTGGTAGTAGCGCATGACTGTTAATCATGATGTCGTAGGTTCGAGTCCTACTGGCGGAGTGATAAGACACCTCAAGTTGTATAGCTTGAGTTTTTTGTACCTAAAGATAAATAAGGTCTGGAACAATTGTTCCAGACCTATTTAATATGGCTCTTTGTCAACTGTAGTGGGTGACGAAAAGCTAACATCTAGAGAGGACCTGATAGGTCTTCTCTTTTTTTATGTTTAGAGTGATGAAGACACGTTTCTTAAAGTTGATGAAGTTTCTAAAACCGAAGCCCAACCGTTTGATGTCTTTAATCAACTTGTTAGTCGCTTCGAGTTTCGCGTTTGAATAGTCAGTTTCTAGCGCATTCTTGATGTATTGCTTGTGTCTAAGAAAAGTCCTAAAGACCGTTTGAAAGTAGTGATTGACCTTGCTCATGTTCTCCTCTATTAACTCAAAAAACTCATCTACCCTCTTCTCCTGAAAGTGAAAAAGCAAAAGCTGATAAAGTTTGTAGGCATTAGCGAGCTCTTCTGAAAAGACCAATGTCTTCTCAATGATTTCATGTGGTACTACAGTTTGTCGGAAGGTCTTTGAATAGAAAGAGTTGAGCGATAGCTTACGGCTGTCCTTTTGAAAGAGTCGCCAGTGATTTTTCAAGGCTCGATAGGGTAGTGATTTCTTATCGAACTGGTTCATAATAGCGATTCTTGTCTTTAAAAAGGCTCGACCAAGGTGCTGAATAATGTGAAATCGATCAAGAACGATTTTGGCGTTTGGAAAGAGCTTGCGAGCCAGTGGAATATAAGCTCCAGACATATCCATCGTGATAAACTGTACCTGTTGTCGGACTTTCAATGGATACTTCAAAAAGTAGTTTCGTATAGTAGTTTGGCAGCGATTATCAAGGATAGTTATGAGTTTGTTTGTCTCATAGTTCTGCGCAACAAAAGCCAATTTCCCTTTCTTGAACCCAAACTCATCCCAGGACATAATAGCTGGGAGTTTGTCATAGTGTTCCTTGAAAGTAAACTGGTCGAGTTTACGATAGACAGTGGACGTTGACACGCGAAGTCTTCTGGCAATATCCGTTAATGCCACCTTCTCAGTTAGGAGTTGTGTAACCTTTTGTCGGACTAGATTGGAGATTTGGCAGTTTTTCTCAACGATAGATGTCTCAGCTACCGTGACTCGTCTACAACTTTTTACACTGGAAACGACGTTTTTTTCAGACGTAGTAGTGTTGGAGTTCCAGCTTGCTCAAGAAGAGGGATTTTTAGAAGGCTTTTTTGAAAGTCGTACTTGATCATCTTTCCATGGCAATGAGGACATGATGGTGCAGGATAATCAAGTTTTGCTTGAATCTCGATATGAGTATCAGTTTCAAAAACAAGTGAAATATTGATATTTTGGTCTTTAATTCCGATTAATTCTGTGGTATTCTTAATAAGTCTCATAAGTTCTTCCTAATGATGGTTTGGTTGCTTTTCATTATAGTTCTTATGGGACTTTTTGTCTGCATTCAAAAAGCTCTATAATCTCTACAGTGGTTTTATCCACTACAGAAATTATAGAGCCTTTAATATTATTTAAGATAATCAGCTTTTTTGAATAACGGTTATTTTTCTGATGAAATAAGCGTAACAACAAAATATGATACTTGCCAATAGACTAATCAACAAACCTGTCTTAAGACCATAGGGAATGAAGGTTAGAACAACTTTACCTTTCCCACTAGGGACATCAACTTTCATGAACCCCTTTTGAGCTCGTTGAATCTTAACTTTTTTATGATTTATGGTCGCTGTCCACCCCTTATCGTATGGAATGGTGAAGAATAGTGAGGCATTCGTTTTACTACTATAATCAACGAACACTTTATTATTTGACGTCGTAACCTTGCTATCACGTTCATTAATAGTATCCATAGCTATCTGATAGTTTTGAGTATCAAGGGCATAAAAACTAGGATTATCAAAGGATATTGCTTTATTGCCAGGAAAACTAAGTTTGATGGTAACCATTGATTCTGTTTCAAAGTAGCCAAGATCGAAGAAATCAAAGGTATTGTCGGTAACTTGATTCTTTGTCACACCATTTACAGTAATTGACAGAGAGTGGTTATTGTCATCGGACCAAGAAATATTAGGAACACTAACATAGAGTTGACTATGTGGTGGAGCGATGACTCGATAGGTGATTGTTACAAAATCTTTATTCGAGTTACTAACGTTTTTAGCCACGCGCTGATTCAAAGACTTAGCATCTTGATCAAAAAGTTGAGATGGAGCTCGTTTAAAATAGGTTAAGTTAAGTCCAGATAGAGCATTTAGCAAGCTAGTTTGATTGTCAAGCGTATTGACAGTGAAGTCAATATTCTTGTAAATGCCATCAGTTAAGATAGCAAGCTGACTTGCATTATTATTTTGATAAAGCCCCATTGTTTTCTCAGAAGTTACGTGATTAAAACCATACTTATTAAGGTCAAAGTTCGATAAATTATATTTTATTCCGAAGAGACTATCAGCGATAATGGTGTTATTTTGGTAACGTAGGTTTAAATTAGTCCCTTCAGATTTGAAGCCTAACCTATCGAGTGTTGAGCTTGAAGCAGTATTTCGAATGGATGAAAACTGAGAAATACCATTATAGTTAAATTTCATACTGTCGTTACCAGTTTGAGCCTCTAACCTTTCAGTACGGTAAAAAGTCTTATTCGCTTGCTTAGTATCTGAAACTAGTTTGTAATGGCAGACATATTTCGTAGGTAGCCTTCACGAGTTGGGAATACCCACTCATTTCCCAGAGCTCCAACAACATAGTAAGTACTTAATGCAAGCTCAAAAATGCAGAATAAGAAGGTGAAACAGCGAAAAACACTCCCAGGAATTTGCTGTCTAAAATAGCTAATAAATAGAATGGCATAGGCTAGAAGAAATGCTAAGCTTAATAGCCAGGAGACAGATTCAATAAAGCTATAGTGAGATTGGAAAATCCAAGTTAGTAAGTAAGCGGTACTCAATCCTAAGAAAGATAGGAGGAGTCTTTTAAAAGAAAAGTTTTTAATTCGGTTGAGTGTTTCTCCTGCCAAAAGAACAATTAGGAGAGATAGGAGCCAAGAATAGCGATGGAGAAACATGTTGGGTGCATGCATGCCTTGCCAAAACAAATCAAGAGGCTGTAAGTAGAAGCTAGCGATAAAGAAAGCTACTAATAGGAGATAACCTATACGTAATGATAGCTTGACTTCCCTACTAATAAAGAAAAGTAGAAAAAGAATCAAAGGTAAGATTCCAACATAGATCATAGGGATTGATCCAAATTTAGTAGTATCGTAAACTCCAACGAGATTTTTCGCAAAGAAGTCAAAATAATAGGTGGACTCTGTCAACAAACTTGACGCACCTGTAAACTTTTCACCATGTGTGGTCAAGTCAAGTAGTGTAGGTAGTAACATGACAGCACTACTTAAACCAGCAAGTATAGAAACAATTCCAAAGTCTATGAAATGAAGAATCTTACTCTTCCATCCCTTGATAGTTATCAATTGTACTATGGTGTAAAGGGTTAGGAAATAGCCATCATATAACCAAAATAGTAATTTTGGATAAAAAGACAGGTTAGGCTAAAAAAGTATAAGCCCCGTTTATTGAATCTTAGTAAGAGATGTAAACCTAATATGATTAGAGGTGCTAGAATAAAGGCATCTAGCCAGGTATTAATTTCTAACTGACTGGTAGCGAAGCTCATCAAAGCAAATCCTGTAGAAAGACATAGGATGAAACTTCTTGACACTTTTGTAAAGAGCCGCTTAAAACTAAAAGCTCCTGATAACCCAATAAGCCCGAATTTAAGGAGTGTTATATAATAAAAAGCATCGGCCATTTGGTTGACAGTAAAGAAATAGTAAAGTGGAGACAAGAAGGAACCTAGGTAATAGCTTGTTAAAGCATAGAAATTAAGCCCTAGACCACTTGTAAAGGTGTAAAAGAGGCTCCCATTTCCATGAAGTATATTCCGAAGTCCAGTTGCAAAAATCACATACTGATGAAATCCATCACTTGTTAAAATAGTCCGCTCACTACCAGGATAGATTTTTTGGCTATACAGCACCCCTATCATGATTAGTACGGGCAAGAAAAAAGCAGCCAGATAAAATAATAAAGTCGTATGGTATTTTTTATTTGTCATAATGATACTAAGACAGGTTGGGATATCCCAACCTGCATCTTTTTATAGTTTAATCAGCCCATAGTGCTTTGACTTTAGCTTGCACTTCTTCATTTTCAAGGAACTCATCATAAGTTTCATCAATACGGTCAATAACCCCATTTTTAGAAACAACTACGATGTGGTTCGCTATTGTTTGGATAAATTCATGGTCATGACTGGCAAAGATAACAGACTCTTTGAAGTCACGGACGCCATCATTCAGACTTGAGATTGATTCCAAATCCAAGTGATTAGTAGGATCATCTAGAAGAAGGACGTTAGATTTCAAAAGCATGAGTTTAGAAAGCATGACACGTACCTTTTCTCCCCCTGAGAGAACACTAACAGATTTATTAACCTCATCCCCTGAGAAGAGCATACGCCCAAGGAATCCACGCAAGAAAGTATCATCATCTTCACCTTTTTCGGCAAATTGACGAAGCCATTCGAGAATTGATTCACCGGATGCAAAGTCTTTAGAATTGTCTTTTGGAAGGTAAGACCGGCTAGTAGTAACACCCCATTTGATTGTACCTTCGTAGTCAATATCACCGGCAAGAGCACGAATCAATGCAGTTGTTTGAATATCGTTTTGACCGATGATGGCAGTCTTATCTCCTGGTCGCAAGATGAAACTAATGTTGTCAAGAATAGTCTCACCATCCATCTTAACAGTGAGATTTTCAACTGTTAGAAGGTCATTACCGATTTCACGCTCTGCTTTGAAATTGATGAATGGGTATTTACGACTTGATGGGACGATTTCTTCTAGCTCAATTTTATCAAGCATTTCTTACGAGAAGTCGCTTGTTTAGATTTTGAAGCGTTGGCAGAGAAACGAGCAACGAATTCTTGAAGTTCCTTAATTTTTTCTTCTGCTTTGGCATTACGGTCAGCCTGCAAGCGTGCAGCCAATTCTGAAGATTGTTTCCAGAAGTCATAGTTACCGACATAGAGTTTGATTTTACCAAAGTCAAGGTCGGCCATATGCGTACACACCTTATTCAAGAAGTGACGGTCATGGGATACGACAATGACCGTATTTTCAAAATCAATCAAGAAATCTTCAAGCCAAGAGATTGACTGGATATCAAGACCATTGGTAGGTTCGTCAAGAAGAAGTACATCTGGTTTACCAAAGAGTGCTTTTGCAAGGAGAACCTTGACCTTGTCACCATTAGCCAATTCACTCATGTTTTGATAGTGAAGGTCTTCTGGGATATTTAGATTCTGAAGCAATTGTGAGGCTTCGCTTTCAGCTTCCCAACCACCTAATTCAGCAAAGAGTCCCTCTAATTCAGCAGCACGGACACCATCTTCATCTGAAAAATCTTCTTTCATGTAGATGGCATCTTTTTCTTTCATGATATCGTAGAGGCGTTCATTACCCATGATAACAACATCGATAACGCGTTCTTCTTCATAGTCAAAGTGGTTCTGACGAAGGACAGAAAGACGTTCATCAGGACCAAGAGAGATGTGTCCTGTCGTTGGTTCGATATCACCAGCTAAAATTTTCAAAAAAGTGGATTTACCAGCACCATTAGCACCGATAAGACCATAAGTATTACCTGGCGTGAAGGCAATGTTAACATCATCAAAAAGTTTACGATCGCTAAAACGAAGCGATACATCTGATACAGTAAGCATATAATATCCTTTATTTTTATTCTTAACTACTATTTTACGAGAAATTAGACTTTATTTCAATTGATTTTACAAGGGATTGATAAAGTCATTTGGAACTCTTTGGTAATCTTTTTGGAGGCTAAATCCACGTCCCATAACTGTAGAAGCAGGAACAATGACGATAAAGGCAGTTTCATCTATTTTTTGGATTTCTTCTTGAACTTTTTGGAACCTCATGAGTTGACAAGGTAGTCATAATCATATTTTTGTGCATGTCCGGTATGTCCACCAAGAACTGGGATTTTTTTGTTGCTCCTCGATCAGCCACTCTAGTGATGTAGTTTAGGATTTGTTCACTATTTTTGCGAAATGATTAGAAGATTTCGTGATGAATTGAGTCCGACCATCATTTTTATCAATTGTAAGAGAAACAACTCCAAGTGAGAGAATGGAATACATAACAGTATCAGGAGGAAAGGCAATAGCACTGATTGCGACAATGATTCCCATCGACAATAAGTAGTACCATTCCTAGTGGGAGTGGCGTATATTTGTTGAGAATTTGTGTGATAATTCCAGTTCCTCCAGTTGAGGAATTTCCATAGAAGACTATTCCTAGTCCTAGCCCTAATACAATCCCACCAAAAAAATAGCAGCCAACAAAGGTTGTTTGGTGAGTGTCGAGTAAGCCCTCAGTTAATTTAATAAACAGTTGGGAAGACAAAGAGACCCATAGAAGGTTTTTTTAGGAGAACTTCGCGCCAAGAAAGAACCAACATAAAAATTAACAAAGGGATGGTTGTTGCTAAGACGAAGTTAGCATTATTCCAACCAAAAAGGGCATTTTAAACTAATGGCTAGTCCCTCCGACACCACCTGAAGCAATATTATTCTTAACTAAAAAGTGAGTTATAGCCAACAGCAGCTATAAAAAGAACCGATTGTAACTAAAAGTATGTCTATTATTCGACGTTTCATATATTATCTCCTAGATATGATATTCTTATTATCAAGTCTTTTTAAGTTTCCGTCAAGTAATGACTATTTTGGTTGAATCTGAGGTTGTGTTTCACGTGAAACTAGAAACATAATCTTGACAAAAATAGATAAAACAATGTAGAATAATAGTCATCAGAAGAGTAATTCTTACCTTTTTTATAGAGAGCTGGTGGTAGCTGCAAACCAGTATGAAGGTGGAATGAATGGGCTGAAGAGAATTGACGATTAACGTGAACACATAAACGTTAGGTTTGGCACCCCTTATCGTGCAACTTCTTTGTTGAGAAGGTTTGAGATGATAGCTGCAGAAAGAGTTATCAACTGAGGTGGTACCGCGTATCAAAAGTGATTAACGCCCTCACGCATGTTTTTGCGTGGGGATTTTTTTGTATTAGAGAGGTAATTATATGACGAAACCTATTATTTTGACGGGAGACCGTCCAACAGGGGAAACTTCATCTAGGACACTATGTTGGTAGTTTAAAAAATCGTGTTCTTTTACAAAACGAAGATAAATATAACATGTTTGTCTTCTTGGCTGATCAGCAAGCTCTTACGGATCACGCAAAAGAGTCAGAGATCATCAAAGAATCAATTGGGAATGTTGCTTTAGATTATCTCTCTGTAGGTTTGGATCCAGCGAAGTCAACTATTTTCATTCAAAGTCAGATTCCTGAGTTGGCTGAGTTGACTATGTATTACATGAACCTAGTTTCATTGGCACGTTTAGAGCGTAACCCAACGGTTAAGACGGAAATTGCTCAAAAAGGCTTCGGAGAATCGATTCCAACAGGATTTCTAGTTTATCCAATTTCTCAGGCAGCTGATATCACGGCCTTTAAAGCAAATTATGTTCCTGTAGGTAATGACCAAAAGCCAATGATTGAGCAGACACGTGAAATTGCACGTAGCTTCAATCATACTTATAATTGTGATATTTTGGTTGAGCCAGAGGGGATCTACCCTGAAAATGAAGCTGCAGGACGCCTTCCAGGTCTAGACGGTAATGCTAAGATGTCTAAATCCTTGGGTAATGGTATCTTCCTTTCAGATGATGAGGACACTGTTCGTAAAAAAGTCATGAGCATGTATACGGATCCAAATCATATTCGTGTGGAAGATCCAGGCCAAATTGAGGGTAATATGGTTTTCCATTATCTTGATATCTTTGGTCGCGAAGAGGATGCTACTACAATTGCTGAAATGAAAGAACATTATCAACGAGGTGGTTTAGGAGATGTGAAGACAAAACGTTATCTTCTAGAAATCTTAGAACGTGAGTTAGCTCCAATTCGTGAACGTCGTTTAGAGTATGCCAAGGATATGGGAGAAGTTTTCCGTATGCTTGAAAAAAAGGTAGTCAAGCAGCGCGTGAAGTTGCTGGACAAACATTGGCAGAAGTAAAAAGAAGCAATGGGAATTAATTATTTCTAAGAAATAAAAAAAGTAGGGACTCAAGATAATCTAGAGTCCCTATTTTTTTATTTGGAAAAAAAGGTTTTTCTTAGAATCTTATGCGAAATCTGTTGACAAATCATTTTTAGCATGATATGATATTATCAATTAAAAAAATAGACTGGGGTTTCTGTACCTCCAAAACTTTGAGAAAAAGAGGACGATTATAATGTCAAATTGGGACACTAAATTCTTGAAAAAAAGGTTACACTTTTTGATGACGTATTGCTTATTCCTGCGGAAAGTCATGTTCTACCAAACAACGTCAACTTGAAGACGAAATTGGCTAAAAAAATTTGACATTAAATATCCCAATTATCACTGCAGCCATGGATACGGTCACAGATAGTAAGATGGCTATCTCAATTGCTCGTGCAGGTGGTTTGGGTGTCATTCACAAAAAAATATGTCTATTGCGGAACAAGCTGAAGAAGTTCGAAAAAGTAAAACGCTCTGAAAATGGTGTCATTATTGATCCATTCTTCTTAACGCCTGAAAAATAAAGTTGCTGAAGCTGAAGAGTTGATGCAACGTTACCGTATTTCAGGGGTTCCAATTGTTGAGACACTTGAAAATCGTAAATTGGTTGGTATTATCACAAACCGTGATATGCGTTTTATCTCTAATTACGATACTCCAATTTCAGAACACATGACTTCTGAAAAAAATTGGTCACTGCTCCAGTTGGAACAGATCTTGAAACAGCTGAAAGTATTCTTCATGAGCATCGTATTGAAAAAGCTACCTCTAGTTGATGAAGAAGGTCGTTTGTCAGGACTCATTACTATTAAGGATATCGAAAAAAAGTTATCGAGTTTCCTAATGCAGCTAAGGATGAATTCGGTCGTCTTTTGGTAGCAGGTGCTGTAGGGGTTACTTCTGATACCTTTGAACGTGCAGAAGCTCTCTTTGAAGCAGGCGCAGATGCTATTGTCATTGATACTGCACATGGTCATTCAGCAGGTGTTCTTCGTAAAATTGCTGAAATTCGTGCCCACTTCCCAGATCGTACTTTGATTGCAGGAAATATTGCAACAGCTGAAGGTGCGCGTGCACTTTATGAAGCAGGTGTTGATGTCGTTAAAGTAGGTATCGGACCAGGTTCTATTTGTACAACACGTGTGGTTGCGGGTGTAGGTGTTCCTCAAGTCACTGCTATTTACGATGCTGCAAGTGTTGCGCGTGAATACGGAAAAAAACAATCATTGCTGATGGTGGTATCAAATACTCAGGTGATATTGTAAAAGCTCTTGCAGCAGGTGGTAATGCTGTAATGCTTGGTTCTATGTTTGCTGGTACTGATGAAGCACCAGGTGAAACTGAGATTTTCCAAGGTCGTAAATATAAATCATATCGTGGTATGGGATCAATTGCAGCGATGAAGAAGGGATCAAGCGATCGTTACTTCCAAGGTGCAGTTAATGAAGCGAATAAACTTGTTCCAGAAGGAATTGAAGGCCGTGTAGCTTATAAAGGTTCTGCTGCTGATATCGTATTCCAATTGATTGGCGGTATCCGTGCAGGTATGGGTTATACAGGTGCAGAAGATATCCAGGCTTTACATGACAAAGCTCAATTTGTTGAAATGTCAGGTGCAGGACTTATTGAAAGTCACCCTCACGATGTTCAAATTACCAACGAGGCGCCTAACTACTCAGCTCATTAATAAACATAAAAGTACTTATCTCAGATAAGTACTTTTTGTTACAGAGATATTTACAATAAGTTTACAACGTATTTACGTGAGTATAGTTGTTAATAAAAGGGATTTATGTTGAAAAGGATTTACAACTTATTGGGATGATACTTGTCACATCTGTCAATTACGAAAAATAGAAAAAAACAAGTCATTTAATCGACTTGTTTTTTTCATAAATATTACCATTCTTGACTAAGAAGGTCTTTAAATCAGGTGGTAGGTTACTCAGATGATCAAGTGAAGTTGTCGTCATGAAGGTTTGAACCTCTTCGTCAATACTTTCTAACAGTTTAAGTTGACGGTGGTTGTCAAGCTCACTCATGACATCATCGAGGAGAAGAATAGGAAATTCACCTGTTACTTTTTTTATCAGAGCAATCTCAGCCATTTAAAGAAAGAATGAGGCTACGTTGCTGCCCCTGACTGCCGAAAGATGCGTTCATGTCATTGATGTAAAATGTCAAATCATCCCTATGTGGACCAACACCAGTGTTCTTTTTGAAGATATCTCTTTTGTGATTTTGCTTTAACGTGGTTAAAAATGATTCGCGAATAACTTTGTTATTTTCCAGTGGGATATTAGATTCGTAGGAGATTTTAAGGCACTCTATCTGATTTGAGAGGTTACTATGATGTCTATCTGCCTCCTCCTCTAATTGCTTGATAAATTCTAGTCTATGTTCGATAACTCGTGTTCCAAAATCGGAAAGCTGTTCATCTAACACTGAGAGGAAATTAATGTCTACATTGTCAGTAGATTTGAGATAGGCATTACGTTGTTTGAGTACATGATTATAACTTGATAAGTCTGAGAGATAAACAGGCTTAATCTGTCCTAAATCAATATCTATAAATTTACGTCTCAGGCTTGGAGATCCTTTTACAAGTTGTAAATCCTCAGGAGCAAATAGCACCACAGTCATGTGACCGATATAATCGGATAATTTAGCTTGTTTGAGGTGGTTAACCTTTGTTATGCGTCCTTTATTAGATAAACTGATTTCCAGAGGTAGCTTCCCACTATGACGATGCACGATGCCGTTCAGTTTGAGAGTATTTTGTTGAAATTGAATCAGTTCTTTATCTGAACGGGTCCGATGACTACGTGTCAATGCTAGAAAATAGATGGCCTCAAGAATATTTGTTTTTCCTTGGGCATTGCGACCAAGAAAAATATTGAGATGAGGTGAGAAGCTCACAGAGGCTTCAGTATAATTTCTAAAGTGTTGAATATCAATTTTTTCGAGCCACATAGTTAGGTTCCTGGGAAACGAACGGGTTTTCGTTTAGTTTTATTGCTTTCTTTTGACGGATGTGCTTTTTGTTTCTTTTTATTATCCTGATTCATTTTTTTAACAATGGCAGCAACACGTGCTTTTTTTCAGCGACTTCTTTTTTTGATGTTCTTCAATTTCATTTGTCGTAGGAGCTACAATCGTTATTTCAATTTCCTCAGACGGAATGGTAATAACATCTCCATAACGAAGTTTTTTTCCACGACGTTGTTCATCCTCACCGTTGAATAAAACGGTATTCTTAGCCAAGAAACCTTTTATAGCTCCGCCACTATGAATGATACTTAATTCTTTTAAAAGTGCCTGCAGTGTGATGTATTCATCAAATAATTTATATTCCATAGTACCTCAACTTTCTCTTGAGATAAGATAGCATAAAAATGGTATAATTGGAAGCATAAACTTTTTAGAGGTTATCAATGAAAATTGCTGATGGTGTCTATGTACACTTCATTCCAACACAAAAATATAAAACTAATCGTATTGTTTTTCGAATGACAGGTTCTTTGAATAAACAAACAATTGCTAAACGAGCCCTAGTTTCACAAATGTTAGCTACAGCCAATCAGACGTATCCAACAGTACAGTCTTTTAAAGAGAGACTAGCTTTTCTTTATGGAACACAGTTGTCAACTAGAGTGTCAACTAAAGGATTGACACATAGTGTTGACATCGAGTTGACATATCTGAAAGATGCCTTTATCCCTACGAATGATGGATTGTTTTTGGAAGTGCTAGGATTTTTGAAAGAGTGTCTTTACAAGCCGCTGTCAAGAGTAGCTCAATACCAAAATAAAGTATTTGACATAGAAAAACAAAATTTAATGACCTACCTGGATGTTGACACAGAGAATAATTACTATTACAGTGAAGTTAAGGGAAGAGAGCTTTATTTTGTAAACGAGGGATTGAAAGTTCCCAAATATGGTCAAGTAGAACTTGTTGAAGCAGAAACCTCGTTTACAGCTTATCAAGAATTTCAAAGCATGTTGACAAGAGATCGTATTGATATCTTTATGGTTGGAGAATTTGATGATTATCAAGTACTCCAAGCTTTACATCGTTTTCCTTTGGAGGGACGTCAAGTTGATTTACAGTTTAGCTATAGTCAACGTTATGTCAATGTTGTGAGAGAAAAGATAGAACCGAGACAGAGTAGTCAATCTATTTTACAGCTAGGGTACCAATTTCAGTGTCAATATGGAGATAAAGATTACTTTGCTTTAATTGTATTCAATGCCATGTTTGGTGAATTTGCCCATTCAGCTTTATTTACAACACTTAGAGAAAAGGAAGGCTTAGCTTATTCAATTAGTAGCCAATTTGATATCTTTACAGGTTTACTGGAAGTTTACGCTGGAATTGAAAAATCTAATAGAAATCAGGCTATGCGAGGAATTAGTAGAGAATTGAATTACATTAAATTAGGACGTTTTCAAGTTCTCTCCTGAATCAAACCAAAAAAATCATACGAATGAATGCCCTACTCTCTGAAGATCATGCCTTAACATTAGTGGAACAACGTTTTAATAAGGTGATTTTTGGCGATAAAAGTCTTTCATTGGAGAATTGGTTAGATGAGATTGAGAAGGTTACTAAAAAAGATGTTTGCCGTGTAGCGCGTCAAGTTAAGCTACAGAGTTTGTTCTTTTTAGAAGGAGTGTCTTAGAATGGCTGCTTTGAAGAAACGTTATTATCAAAAAATTGATGAAGAAGTTTATTCAGCAATTTTAGATAGTGGTATGTCTTTATCAATCATTAAGAAAAAAGGATTTGTAGAAAAAGCCGCCCTTTTGTCAACAAATTTTGGGGCGCTAGATAATCACTTCTATATTGATGGTGAGTTACAATCTTACCCTGCAGGTATTGCTCATTTTCTTGAACATAAGCTATTTGAGGATGAGCAGGGAAGGGATGTGACGTTGGATTTTGTCAAGCTTGGAGCTGATGTCAATGCTTTTACAACCTTGGAGAAGACAACATATTATTTTTCTACCCTAGATAACTTTGAGGAGTCTTTAGAGCTTTTATTAAACTTTACATCGAGCTTTACAAGTTCTGAAGATGCTGTCAACCATGAAAAAAGAATTATTGAACAAGAAATAAATATGTATCAGGATGATCCTGACTACAGAGTTTATCTAGGTTGTTTACAAAGTTTGTATCCTAATACTATATTAGGACAAGACATTGCTGGAAGCGTTGATAGCATTGAAGAAATTACTGTAAAGGACTTAAAAAGATAATTTTGATTGCTTTTTACAGGCCAGCAAACCGTCATCTCGTCTTAGTGGGCGAATTTTGATGTTGAAAATATTTACAACTTTTGTCAACGAAAAAGCAAATTAAGTTTACAGCACCTGAGAGAATAGTCGAGAAAAGAAAAAGCACCCTATTGAGTCAAATATCCAAAAAAATTAGATAGTCTTCAAATGGAGATATTCATCTCAAAAACTAGCCATTGGTTTTAAGAGTGTTCCTTTTACTGATAATCGTATGAGAAAAACATACTGGTACAGTTATTGTTCAATTTACTGTTTGGCTGGACGTCTCCTTATTATCAAAATTGGTATGCTGAAGGAAAAAAATAGACGAGTCTGTGTCAATTGAATACGAGGTATCTAATCGATATTCATTTGTCATTATGACTATGGACACTGCAGAGCCTATCCGTATGTCAAGTTTAATTCGTCAAGTGATGACATCGGCAGATAAAAAAACGATTGTTGACGGAAGAAGCATTGGATCTACAAAAGAAAGCCTTGTATGGTGAATTTTTACGTAGTCTAGACAATATCCAGAATTTAGGAAGCCAATATTTAGCTTATTTTTGAGAATGATAAAACATACTTTGATTTTGGTCAGGAACTGATGAGCATTACTTCCAAGGAGTTGAAGGATTTTTTTGAATCACTATCTCTCAAATATGGAGATTACCGATTTTGTTGTCTTCCCTAAATAAGTGATTATTTGCTATAATAGAGACACGAAAACAAAGAAGAATATTAGAAAGGAGAAAAAAATGAAGTTACACTCTCTAGGTGAGCAATTACGTGCAGCGCGTATAAAGAAAGAGTTAAGTTTGTATGATGTAGAAAAAAATTTTCTGGAGTCGAAGCCCAGTTTCTTCTGGCTATGGAAATGGATCAACTTAAAGCTTTGCCAGAGGACATTCAGCAAGAGGCGCTTGAAAAGTATGCCAATTCGGTTGGTTTAGATGGAAAACGTCTGTTTGAGGAGCAGAAACAGAATGAGCAAAAACTAAAAAAAGAGAAGAAACCAGTTGAACGTAAGGAAGATACCTTAGCTGCTAAAGCTCCCATGTCACGCTTTTTAAAGCATAAACGTGAAGAAAAAAGAAAGTCTAACTATCTACCTTTACTAATGCTTAGTGCGGTTTCGTTACTTATCATCTGCTCAGTAGGTTATATTATTATTAGACATCTTTCTAATCAACCTCAGGTGATAAAACCAAATACAATCTCTACAGTTAATCATCTGTCAACGGCTAGTAAGGCTAAATCGTCACGAAGCATTTCTGAGGTTACCGTTTCGGGGGCAAATGTTACAACGACAACTCAAGGCAATCAACTAATGGTTGATTTCTCCAATGTAAATTCTTCAGTAGTTTTAGATGTGGAGTTATCAAAAGATAGCGATGACACATGGTTTTCAGTAGATAACTCAGATACTTCAGAGAGTTACCTCCTTTCAAAAACGAAAAATTCAAAATACTCTTTAGATTTTTCTGGTAAAACTAAACCAACTCAAATTATTATTGCTCAATCTTCAAAAGTAACTCTAAAGGTAAATGGGGAGTCACTTGATTTATCTCAATTAGATAAAAATACACCTAGCTACCTCACATTAAGAATCCAATAGAATCGAGAAGAAATGTTTAAAAAAGAAAATTTACCTAATTTATTGACACTTGCTAGAATTGTTTTGATTCCTATCTTTTTACTGATGACATCACTTGCGTCAAGTAATGTCATGCATATTGCTGCGGCGGTTGTCTTCGCTATTGCCAGTATTACAGATTATTTAGATGGCTATTTGGCACGAAAATGGCATGTTGTTACTAATTTCGGGAAATTTGCAGATCCATTGGCAGATAAGATGCTAGTGATGTCAGCATTTATTATGTTAGTCGGTATTAATCAAGCGCCAGCCTGGGTGGTTTCAGTTATTATCTGTCGTGAGCTTGCAGTCACAGGTCTTCGTCTTTTATTAGTGGAGAACGGTGGTACAGTTCTCGCTGCAGCTATGCCTGGTAAGATTAAGACAGTGACTCAGATGTTAGCTATCATTCTATTATTGTGTCATCTGCATTTTGTAGGAACAATTATGCTTTATATTGCTTTGTTCTTTACAATTTACTCAGGCTATGATTATTTCAAAGGTGCAGGTTTCTTATTTAAGGATACTTTCAAATAGTACGATAAATCAATGATTGAAATAAAAAATTTAAAGTTTAAATATCATCAAGATCAACCATCCTATATTCTTGATGATGTATCGTTTCACGTGAAACGTGGGGAATGGTTATCCATTGTAGGGCATAATGGTTCTGGAAAATCCACGACAGCACGTCTTATTGACGGACTATTAGTGGCAGAGTCTGGGCAGATTATTGTTGATAGTCAAGAATTAACAGAAGACAATGTCTGGGATATCCGTGATAAGATTGGTATGGTCTTTCAAAATCCAGATAATCAATTTGTTGGGGCAACTGTTGAAGATGATGTTGCTTTTGGTCTTGAAAATAAAGGTGTTCCCTATGAAGAAATGGCTTTAAGGGTTCAAGAGTCTCTGGAATTTGTGGGAATGTCAGAATTTAAGGATAGAGAGCCAGCTAGATTATCTGGAGGCCAAAAACAACGTGTGGCTATTGCAGGTATTGTAGCTATGAGACCATCTATTTTGATTTTGGATGAGGCAACTAGCATGCTTGACCCAGAAGGTCGCCAGGAATTGATTCAATCTATTAAAGCTATTCGTAAAGAGTACGGAATGACTGTTTTATCAATTACTCATGATCTCGATGAGGTCGCTTTGAGTGACCGTGTTTTGGTTTTGAAAAAAGGTAAAGTGGAGTCTGTTTCAAGTCCTCGTGAACTATTTAGTAGAGGCTCAGAGTTAGTTGACTTAGGTTTAGATATCCCTTTTAGTGCATTATTAACTCAAAAGCTAAGAAATAAAGGTCTGATAGACTGCGAAGACTATCTGACAGAAAAGGAATTGGTAGAACAACTATGGGAATCTCTCTCGAAAATGTAAGTTATATCTATCAAGCGGGTACTCCTTTTGAGGGGCGTGCCCTTTTTGATATGACGACGACGATAAAAGATGGTTCATATACGGCCTTTATTGGACATACAGGAAGTGGTAAATCTACTATTATGCAGCTCTTGAATGGCCTTTATTTACCCACTAGTGGTCAGGTTCAAGTTGATGATACGATCATAACCAGTCAATCAAAGAATAAGGACATAAAACCAGTTCGTAAGAAGGTAGGTTTAGTTTTTCAATTTCCAGAAAGTCAGTTATTTGCAGAAACTGTTTTAGAAGATGTTGCCTTTGGACCTCAAAATTTCGGAGTTTCTAAGGAAGAAGCAGAACAACGTGCTATTGAAAGTCTAAAATTAGTTGGACTCCCGGAAGAGTTTCATGGACAGAATCCTTTTGATTTATCAGGGGGACAAATGCGACGTGTTGCCATCGCAGGGATTCTAGCTATGCAACCAGATATTTCTAGTGCTGGATGAACCGACTGCTGGTCTAGATCCACAGGGCCGGAAGGAATTGATGTCTCTCTTTAAGGAGTTACATCTTTCTGGAATGACGATTGTTTTAGTAACTCACTTGATGGATGATGTTGCCGATTATGCGACAGCTGTGAATGTTATGGAAAAAGGGCAACTAGTGTTGTCGGGAGCTCCTAAAGATGTTTTTCAAAAGGTTACTTTTCTTAAAGAAAAGCAGTTAGGTGTTCCTAAAATCACAGAGTTTGCGTTACAGCTACAAGAAAAAGGTTATCAATTTGAAAGTCTCCCTATTACAATCGAGGAATTCGTAGAGGTGGTGTCGCATGGATAAGTTAATTATTGGACGTTATATTGTTGGGGACTCTTTTATACACCGATTAGACCCTAGAAGTAAATTATTAGCTATGCTGATTTATATTGTTATTATCTTTTGGGCTAATAATCCCTTAACTTATGCTGTAATAACTTTATTTACACTTTTCTTGGTTTTCTTGTCTAAAATAAAACTTGGTTTCTTTTTAGGTGGAATCAAACCAATGATTTGGATTATTTTATTTTCTACCCTATTTCAAGTTTTCTTCAATACAAAAGGGAGTGTGCTTTGGTCTATCGGCTTTTTAAAGATTACGGAAGTCGGTTTAAATCAAGGTTGGATGATATTCCTTAGATTTATCCTCATTATTAGTTTTTCCACCCTACTTACTCTAACGACAACACCTTTAAGTTTATCTGATGCAGTTGAATCACTTTTAAAACCTTTTACTGTTTTCAAAGTGCCAGCACATGAAATTGGTTTAATGCTATCTTTGAGTCTACGTTTTGTACCAACTTTGATGGATGATACGACTCGTATTATGAATGCTCAAAAGGCGCGTGGTGTTGACTTTGGTGAAGGAAATATTATTCAAAAAGTACGATCAATAATACCTATTTTAATTCCTTTGTTTGCATCAAGCTTTAAACGAGCAGATGCTCTGGCGATTGCTATGGAAGCACGAGGCTATCAAGGTGGTGAAGGACGAACTAAAATATCGTCGACTTTCATGGAATGGTCGAGATACCTTATCAATTATTGCTATTTTATCTTTAGGATTAATGCTTTTTTATCTTAAGAGTTAATTCGTTGAGATAAATAAAAACTAGGTCTTAAGACCTAGAAGTTTTAGATGGACGCCCACGTAGGCGTTCTTTTTTCGTCTAATCCCAACCTACTTGTAATATTTTTAATATCCCTAACAAGGGGATGTTATATTTCCAAGGTATCATAGATACATGGTTATAGTTCTTCAGCTTAATCTGGATTGAAAAATCCCTATATAGAATAAGCCAGTTGATTTACCCATTAGTCATAAACAATAAAATAACTTAAAATCTTTGACTAATATGGATTGGACTATAAATAGATAAAGGAGCATCATCATGCAAAAAAAGAATACATCTAACACTAAAAAATTAGGTCTTTTTGGACTTGTTACAGTAGCGACACTTGGAGCAACAGCTTTAGCTAATGCAGAAACTTACACGGTTCAAAAAGGCGATACTCTTTCAGCTATTGCTAAGAAGAATGGTACGACCGTAGATGAAATCGTTTCAAAAAACGGTATTCAAGACGCCAATAAGATTTCTATTGGTCAAAACTTAACAATTAATGAAACAACTGAAGAGACTACAGAACCTTCAGCTACAACAGAAGCAGCTGTTGAATCAACACAATCAACAGAGTCTACACAAAGTGAAGATACTCAAGCAACCAATACAAATCTTTCTTCTTCAGAGGCAGCTGCCAAAGAAGAAATCGCTCAACGTGAGTCAAGCGGTAGCTATACAGCTCAAAATGGGCAATATTATGGACGTTACCAATTAGCATCATCATATTTGAACGGAGACTTATCTCCTGAAAATCAAGAGAAGGTAGCAGATAATTATGTCGCAAGCCGTTATGGTTCATGGACAGCAGCTCTTGCTTTCTGGAATGCTAATGGTTGGTACTAAATCATTATTACTGACTTATGAGGAAAACTAGTCAAACCTCATACAAATAAAGGGGAAAAATGCCAGATTTTTTTGGCATTTTTTTATTAAAATGATAAATCATTGTAACATTAGACATAATACAAATAATCGGCAGTAATATTACTAAGTTATGATGAATGTAACTAGAATTAACTAGGAGGGATTTATGTTTAAAAAAAGTTATAAGGGACGCCGTATCAAATTAGCAGCGAAGAAATCATTGGCGGTACCAGTGGCAATTGTAACAAGTTTTATTGTCATTTTGGCAGTATCACTGTCTACACTAATTAATAAAGGGTTGGTTAATGCATTTCAGATTCTGTTACCCCAGCACCTTCAACAGCATCAACAACGTCAGAATCGACAGCAGATTTAGTTAAATCAACAGAAATTAGCTCAAGTAAAGAGAATAAAGCTAATAAAGAAAAGGTTGAAGAAAGTAAGCCTCAGTCAGAAACAACAGGAGAATCGGTAGAAGCAGCTGAAAAGTCTCAGTCAGATACTGCTACTACAAGCGCTGCTTCAACAAATACTGATACTACGTCGACTCAAAATACTGGAACAGCTCCTTCGGTTGCTGCAACTGGTAGCGGGTCGGTTGTTCTCTCAAATGGGAACACTGCAGGAGAAGTTGGTTCCTATGCAGCGGCACAGATGGCAGCAGCTACTGGTGTTCCTCAGTCAACTTGGGAGTCTATTATTGCGCGTGAGTCAAATGGTGATCATACTGCAGCAAATGGTTCAGGTGCATCAGGTCTTTTTCAAACAATGCCTGGATGGGGCTCTACTGCAACAGTTGAGGATCAAATTCAATCAGCCTTGAATGCCTATAATGCACAAGGTTTGTCAGCTTGGAATTACTAATATTAATAGAAGTTGGGAGCGTACTCTCAGCTTTTTAATTTGGATGTAGGTAATCTGTTTTATAGAGCTACTTGTTATTACTAGGTAGGGTATGGCCTTTTTGTTATAATAGGAATGAAAGGTATAGCAATGAAACAAATTTTTAAATCAAGAGAAAAGTTGTGGGTTTCTCTGATTATTATAGCTTTTGCTGTGTTATTGGTTACACCACAACTATTTACAAGAAAAAGTCATTTTAGGTTCAGATTCCATCTTTCACTATAACAGGTTCTATGAAGCTGCTATGCAACTAAAAAAATGGTAACCTTTCTTACTTTTTTTATCTTTATATGGATTCCAACAGTCAGGCCGCATTGTCAATGCTCTTTACGGTCCTTTTTTTGCCTATTTACAAGGAGGGCTTATTTTAATAAGTGGCACTTGGTTTCGTTATCAGATTGTGTCAAGGGTATTACTACATATACTAGCCGAGTCCTCAATGTATGCCTTGCTCAAGCAGTGTAAAGTTAAGACAACAATTTCCTTGTCACTAGGTTTACTCTATGCGACAACATTCTCTATCCAATACTGGACGATGCGACAGGGTTTCTCTAGTTGGGGAGCAGCTTTACTACCTTTTTGTTTTATTCCAGCAATTCACTATGTCTTTTATCAAAAAGTAGAACCAATTAGACTTGCCTTATCTATGGCATTGATTTTTCAGGTTCACGTACTCAGTGCTTTGATATTAGTGATGATGTATCTTCCTTTTTATCTTTACACTTTTGTAAAGTCTCCTATAGCTAAGAAAAAGGAAACCTTCGTACAAGTCCTTATAGCAGTCATTCTGTTCCTCTTACTGACTGTCAATGTCTGGTTAGTACTCCTATATTTGAGAGGGACTAATCATCTCTTAGATCCATTTATAAATAGAGAAATTGGTAAGAATGGGATAGATGGGACAGCAAGATACTGGCTATATACCCCAATTTCATTAATGGTGTTACTCATTTTACAGTTTCTTTACGCTGTTTTGAATTGGAAGAAATTTGCTAGATGGAAAAAAATACTGCATTTTATTTATTTTGTCTTTTTCTTCTTGTCGACAGGTCTTTTTCCGTGGCAGTATCTAGTAGAAAATGGAAATACATTTGCTGAACTGATTCAATTTCCATTTAGATTCTTTGTTCCTGCTACCATTTTACTTTTAGCAATTACGGGGTTAACGGTCACGCGATTTGTAAACTGGCGAAAAAGTATTGCTGTTTTACTCTTTGCCTTTGCGGGTGTTGGTCTCATTCAGAATATGATGGATACTACCGATCGTGTAAAAACTGCGGCACAAGATGGTGAACTTATTTCCATTGTTAAACATACTTACGTTGAAGGAGATTATCAGACGATAAGTCTTACCATGAATGACAGTGACTTGTCACAGTTTTTAAATTTAGTTGTCAAACCCACACCAGATTACGTACCTATATATGGGACAATAGGTAAGCAGAACACTTATGATCTTTATTACGAAAATATCGTTACGAATCAGAAGGCAGAAAAGCTACTCGAAGATGGTTATCTTGTATTAACTTGGCAGGCTGCTGAAGGGGAGAAACAGAATCTACCGATAGTTGTCTATAAAGATTCTATCTTGACACTAAATGGTAAAGAACTAGACAAGGATGACTATAGCTTGTCAACGATTGGTACACCGACCGTTTCATCACAAGAAGGACAGAATAAACTTGTGTTAAGTTATAAGGAGCCAGGATGGCTATTTGTAGCGTTATTGATTCCAATAATAGTCTTGGGAGTAATAGGTTTACAGTGGCTTTACACGAAAATAAGTATCAAAAAGGTTGCCTAGTGGTAACCTTTTTGCATTATTCTTTAATCATGATATAATTAAGCTTGCGTGCTTTTACGCTTCAAAATCGACCTTCAAATCGATATTTGAATAACTAGACCCTTCAAGTCTATGTTAATTTTTATTTGATGGGAGGAGTTATCTATGACTGATAATTCAAAAACACGTGTTGTTGTTGGTATGAGTGGTGGCGTTGATTCATCAGTAACAGCCTTACTTTTAAAAGAGCAAGGTTATGATGTAATCGGTGTTTTCATGAAAAACTGGGATGACACAGATGAATTTGGTGTGTGTACAGCAACCGAAGATTATAAAGATGTAGCAGCAGTAGCTGATCAGATTGGTATCCCCTATTACTCTGTCAACTTTGAAAAAGAGTACTGGGATCGTGTATTTGAGTATTTCTTAGCAGAGTACCGTGCAGGCCGTACCCCTAATCCAGACGTTATGTGTAATAAGGAAATCAAGTTTAAGGCTTTCTTAGATTATGCGATGACATTGGGAGCGGATTATGTGGCTACAGGACATTACGCTCAAGTTGTTCGCGATGAAGACGGCATTGTCCATATGTTGCGTGGTGCAGATAACAATAAAGATCAAACCTACTTCCTTAGTCAACTTTCGCAAGAGCAGTTGCAGAAAACGATGTTTCCTTTAGGACATCTACAAAAACCAGAAGTTCGTGAGATTGCTGAACGTGCAGGTCTTGCAACAGCCAATAAAAAAGATTCAACAGGAATATGTTTTATTGGTGAGAAAAACTTTAAAGAGTTTCTTAGTCAATACTTACCAGCTCAAAAAGGTCGTATGATGACTGTCGATGGTCGTGATATGGGTGAACACAATGGACTCATGTATTATACCATTGGTCAACGTGGTGGTATGGGTATTGGTGGCCAAAAAGGTGGAGATAATGCTCCTTGGTTTGTAGTAGGAAAAGATCTTTCTAAAAATATTCTTTACGTGGGTCAAGGTTTCCACCATGAGTCCTTGATGTCAACTTCTCTTGACGCTTCAATGATTCACTTTACTCGAGATATGCCAGAAGAATTTGAAATGGAGTGCACAGCAAAATTCCGTTATCGTCAACCTGATAGTAAAGTTACTGTAAAGGTTAAAGGTGATAAAGCAGAGGTGATTTTTGCTGAACCTCAGCGTGCTATTACACCTGGTCAAGCCGTTGTTTTCTATGATGGTCAGGAATGTTTGGGCGGCGGTATTATTGACCAAGCGTATAAAGACGGAAAAGTTTGTCAGTATATCTAACTGGAGTTGAGTAAAAACGATGAGTTCACAATTTTTTTATGCATTTATGGCATTTTTCGCTATAATGAACCCAATTTCAAATCTTCCTGCTTACATGGCTTTAGTAGCAGATGATAGTCAAAAAATTTCACGAAAAATTGCTTTTAGGAGTCTTTTGATTGCCTTTGTTATTATAACTGTTTTTATCTTTTCAGGAGATTTCATTTTTAAAGTATTTGGAATTACAATTGTTTCTTTCAGAATTGCTGGTGGAATATTAGTGGCTGTTATCGGTTATCATATGATTAATGGTAATCATTCACCTAGCTATAAAGGAATGGAGCAGCAAGCAGTAAATTCAGATCCAATGTCTATTGCTATTTCTCCTCTTGCAATGCCACTTTTTGCAGGACCAGGTACAATTACAACTGCTTTAAGTCTGGCTAATGGAGGTTTGCAGAATCAACTGATAACCGTAGTTGCTTTTGCTCTACTATGTGTCATCACTTATCTCCTGTTAAGAAGTGCAAAACAAATTGCAGGCTTCTTGGGAGAAAATTTGATGAAAATTATCACGAAAATGATGGGACTTTTACTATTCTCCATAGGTATACAGATGATTATCGTCAGTGTGCAGACCTTGATTAAATAGTGATTTTCATTGACAAAACGATTTGATTTGATAAAATAACTTTAACAATAGTCATGATGGTCAAAGCTCATGAGAATTGTGCGTTTTTGCGTACAGTTTTCTGGAGTTTTGGCTATTTTTGTAGGAAAAAAACAAAGAAAGGATGGGCAGTTGATTGTAAATCACTGCATAAATCTAAAAATGTCTTACGAGTTTGATGAAAATTTTGATGTAATTGTTGTTGGTGCTGGTCACGCTGGTGTGGAAGCTAGCTTAGCTGCAGCCCGCATGGGATGTAAGGTTTTATTAGCGACTATTAACCTAGAGATGCTGGCTTTTATGCCATGTAATCCTTCCATTGGGGGATCGGCCAAGGGAATTGTTGTCCGTGAGATTGATGCCCTTGGTGGAGAGATGGGTAAAAATATTGATAAAACTTATATTCAGATGAAAATGTTGAATACCGGTAAGGGACCTGCTGTCAGAGCTTTACGTGCACAAGCCGATAAAGCCTTGTATGCTATGACAATGAAGCATACAGTTGAGCGTCAGGAAAACCTGACTCTCCGTCAGTCCATGGTTGATGAAATTCTTGTTGAAGATGGTAAGGTAGTTGGTGTAAGAACAGCCACAAATCAAAAATATGGAGCTAAAGCGGTTGTTGTCACAACAGGAACAGCTTTGCGTGGTGAAATTATCCTAGGTGAGCTCAAATATTCTTCAGGTCCTAATAACAGTCTTGCATCTGTTACATTGGCAGATAACTTGAGGGATCTTGGCCTTGAAATAGGAAGATTTAAAACAGGTACCCCTCCTCGTGTCAAGGCATCATCAATTAATTATGAAGAAACTGAAATTCAACCAGGTGACGAAAAGCCTAATCATTTTTCATTCTTGTCGAAGGATGAAGATTATCTTCAGGATCAAATTCCTTGTTGGCTAACTTATACGAATCAAGAGAGCCACGATATTATCAATAATAATTTGCACCGTGCCCCAATGTTTTCAGGTATTGTCAAGGGGGTAGGACCTCGTTATTGTCCATCAATCGAAGATAAAATTGTCCGATTTGCTGATAAGAATCGCCATCAACTTTTCCTTGAACCTGAAGGAAGAGAGACTGAAGAAGTCTATGTGCAAGGCCTGTCAACTAGTCTGCCAGAAGATGTTCAAAAAGAGTTGATTCACTCAATTAAAGGTCTCGAAAAGGCAGAGATGATGCGAACTGGTTATGCGATTGAATATGATATCGTGCTCCCTCATCAACTACGTGCAACACTTGAGACGAAGTTGATTTCAGGTCTCTTTACAGCAGGACAGACCAACGGAACTTCTGGATACGAGGAGGCAGCAGCTCAAGGTCTAGTTGCTGGTATCAATGCGGCTCTTAAAGTTCAAGGTAAACCTGAGCTTATTCTCAAACGTAGTGATGCCTATATTGGTGTAATGATTGACGATCTTGTCACAAAAGGAACCTTGGAGCCATATCGTTTATTGACATCACGCGCAGAGTATCGTCTCATATTACGTCATGATAATGCTGACATGCGCTTGACACCTATTGGTCGAGAAGTTGGTTTGGTTGACGATGAACGTTGGCGTATCTTTGAAATTAAGAAAAATCAGTTTGACAGCGAGTTGACACGTCTGTCAAAAGAAAAATTAAAACCTATTAAAGAAACGAATGAAAAAATTCAAGCTCTAGGCTTTAAGCCATTGACAGATGCCATGACAGCTAAAGAGTTTATGCGTAGACCAGAGATTGATTACGCCACAGCTACTCAGTTTGTAGGTCCAGCTGCAGAAGATTTGGACGCGAAGATAGTAGAGTTGCTTGAGACCGAAATCAAGTATGAAGGTTATATTAATAAAGCTTTGGATCAAGTAGCTAAGATGAAGCGTATGGAAGAAAAGAGGATTCCAAAAAATATTGATTGGGATGCTATTGATTCCATCGCTACCGAAGCTCGTCAAAAATTTAAGAAAATCAATCCTGAGACCATTGGTCAAGCGAGTCGTATTTCAGGGGTCAACCCAGCAGATATCTCAATTCTGATGGTTTATCTTGAAGGTAATAATAAGGCCCGCAGGAAAGTAGACTAACGGTGCTAACACGTTTAAAAGCCTTTTAATTAAGGCTTTTTTATGTTATAATTGTTAGATTAAGAGGTTTTATATGAAAAGATTTCACTTTGCAACGATTCATCTTGTAATGATTGGGCTAATTCTTTTTGGAATTGCTACTATTTTTGTTCGCGTACTAAAATCGGAGTCTGCACTCATTTTTGCGCTTTTTATTATTATGGTAGTAGTTGTTGCCTTATTGCATTACCAAAAGACAACATATGAGTCCTTAGAAATAGAGCAATTAGATGAACTGAATCAGGATGTTGAAGATTCTTTGAAGACCCTTCTCGGAAAGATGCCTGTTGGGGTTATTACTTTTGATGAGAACGATCATATTGAATGGTTCAACCCCTATGCGAAGCTAGTACTTTCGGATGAAAATGGAAATTTCAATAAGCAGTTGATTGCGGATTTTATTTCCCAGAAACGAAAGGGTTCACCTTCGAATGTGATAACCGTTGGTGATAATAAATATGCCGCTTTTGTGGATTTTGACAATAAGTTGACATATTTTATTGACAATGTTTATGATCAAGATGAAAATGCTGATCCAAATATGACTCGTCCTGTTATCGGGATTATTTCAGTTGATAACTATGACGATGTGACGGGAAGTTTACCCGATGCCGATGTTTCAAAAATCAACACATTTCGTGGCAGGGTTTATTTCTGAGTTTGCTAAGGCCAAGCATATTCATTATCGACGTATTGAAGGTGATCGTTTTTACTCTTCACCAACTACAGTGTTTTGACAGAATTCATGGATCAAAAGTTTTCTGTCTTGGATGATTTCCGTCAGCAGGCTCAGGAGCGTGGTTTACCACTGACTTTGAGCATGGGAATTTCATTTGGTACGCTTAAGCATGATCAAATCGGTCAGGTTGCCTTGCAGAATCTGAACATCGCACTAGTTCGCGGTGGAGATCAAGCTGTTGTCAAGGAAAACGATGATCACAAGGAACTTCTTTATTTTGGAGGAGGTTCTGTTTCAACAGTAAAACGTTCTCGTACAAGAACAAGGGCTATGATGACTGCAATCTCTGATAAGTTGAAAACAGTCGAAAAAGTGTTTGTTGTCGGACATAAGAATCTCGATATGGATGCTCTAGGGGCAACTGTCGGTATGGCTCATTTTGCCAGTCAAATTGTTCGAAAAAGCTATGCTGTTTACGATGATACGGCTATGAATGCAGATATTGAGCGTGCAGTCGAACGGCTAAAAGAAGATGGTCAGTCACCTCTTATTACACTTTCAGAGGCCGAAGAGTTAGTCAACCAACATTCGTTGTTAATTATGGTTGACCATTCTAAGATCAATTTAACCCTATCTAAGGATTTTTATGATCGATTTAATGAAGTTATTGTTGTAGACCATCACCGTCGAGATGATGATTTTCCTGAAAATGCTGTTTTGACCTTTATTGAAAGTGGGGCGAGCTCAGCCTGTGAATTGGTTACGGAGTTATTGCAATTCCAAGGTGCCCCAGAACGTTTGAGTAAAATCCAAGCCTCTATCCTTATGGCAGGTATCATGTTGGATACTAAAAATTTCTCAACTCGTGTGACTAGTCGAACCTTTGATGTCGCCTCTTATCTACGTAGTTTAGGAAGTGATAGTGGAGAAATCCAAACGATTTCTGCTACTGATTTTGAAGAGTATCGACGTATCAATGAGCTAATTCTAGCAGGTGAACGTATTACAGATGATATCATTGTTGCCTCAGGTGATAATCCTAAATGTTATAATAATGTTGTGATTTCTAAGGCAGCAGATACGATGCTTGCCATGGCAGGTATCGAAGCAACTTTTGTTGTCGCTAGGACAAGCGATTCTACTGTGAATATATCTGCTCGAAGCCATAAAACGATTAATGTACAACGTATTATGGAGAAAATGGGTGGTGGAGGCCATTTCAACTTAGCGGCTTGCCAATTGCGAGACTGTAGTGTTGCTCAAGCAAAAAATAAATTGATTGAAACTATTATGGGAGAATTGGCTCCCAAGGAGGACTAAAATGAAAGTTATTTTCTTACAAGACGTTAAAGGTAAAGGTAAAAAAGGCGAAATTAAAGAAGTACCATCAGGTTACGCTCAAAACTTTTTGATTAAAAAGAATCTTGCCAAGGAAGCGACAAACCAAGCTATCGGTGAGTTGAAAGGTAAGCAAAAATCTGAAGAAAAACATGCAGCAGAGTTGTTGGCTGAAGCGAAGCAAGTTAAAGAGCAACTTGAAAAAGAAGAAAATCGACTTCAATTTACTGAGAAGGTCGGACCAGACGGACGTACTTTTGGTTCAATTACAGCCAAAAAGATTGCAGAAGGACTTCAAAAACAATTTGGTATTAAAGTTGATAAACGCCATATTGAACTTGAACATCCTATTCGTGCGATTGGTCTAATTGAGGTTCCTGTAAAGCTTCATAAAGAAGTGAGTGCACAAATTAAACTTAACATCAAAAATAGTGCTGAGTAATTCGTTGACACTATAAGTAAATCTTGTAAAGGAGGGAATAATTGTGGCAGAAGCTCAAGAATTACGAGTGCAACCCCATGATTTAGTAGCGGAACAGTCTGTTCTAGGGGCTATTTTCATTAACCCGGAAAAGTTGATTACAGTTCGAGAGTTTATCGAAGCAGACGACTTTTACAAGTATTCCCATCGTGTCATTTTTAAAGCAATGGTAACGCTGTCGGATCGAAATGATGCCATTGATGCCACGACAGTACGCACCATTCTAGATGACCAAGATGACCTCCAAAATATAGGGGGTATTTCTTATCTTGTAGATTTGGTCAATAGTGTCCCAACATCTGCAAATGCTGAGTATTATGCTAAGATTGTGGCTGAGAAAGCCATGCTTCGCCGTATTATAAATAGATTGACAGAGACTGTCAACCAAGCATATGAGGGTGCAACTGAATCTGATGAAATTATTGCGAATGCTGAGAAAGCCCTTAGTTGATGTCTCAGAGCATAGCAATCGTAGTGGTTTCCGCAAAATATCTGAAGTTCTTGATGTCAATTTTAATACTTTGGAGATGCGTTCACAGCAAACATCAGATGTTACTGGGATTACCAACAGGTTTCCGTGACCTTGACAAGATTACAACAGGTTTACACCCTGATCAATTAATTATTTTAGCAGCTCGTCCCGCAGTTGGTAAAACGGCCTTTGTGTTGAACATTGCTCAGAATGTTGGCACCAAGCAAAATAAAGCTGTTGCAGTCTTTTCACTAGAGATGGGGGCAGAAAGCTTGGTTGATCGTATGTTGGCAGCTGAAGGGATGATTGATTCCCATGCTTTACGTACAGGTCAATTGACAGAGCAAGATTGGAATAATGTGATGATTGCTCAAGGGGCATTGGCTGAGGCACCTATTTATATAGATGATACCCCTGGTATAAAGATTACTGAGATTCGTGCACGGTCCCGTAAATTGTCACAAGAAGTAGAGGGTGGTCTCGGTCTCATTGTGATTGACTATTTGCAGTTGATTACAGGGACGCGACCAGAAAATCGCCAACAAGAGGTTTCAGATATTTCAAGACAGTTAAAAATCCTGGCCAAGGAGCTTAAAGTTCCTGTAATTGCCTTGAGTCAGTTATCTCGCGGGGTCGAACAACGTCAGGATAAACGTCCAGTCTTGTCTGATATTCGTGAGTCAGGATCTATCGAGCAGGATGCCGATATTGTAGCCTTCTTATATCGTGATGATTACTACCGAAAAGAGGGTGAAGAACCAGAGAATGCGATTGAAGATAATACCATCGAAGTTATCCTAGAAAAAAACCGTGCTGGTGCGCGTGGAACAGTCAAGTTACTATTCCAAAAAGAATACAATAAATTTTCATCGATTGCTCAGTTTGAGGAATCATAATTTTCAGATTTAAGGAGATATATATGAGTGATGCATTTGCAGATGTTGCTAAGATGAAAAACATCAAGGAAGCTATTAAGTCACATGAAGGTCAGCTAGTAGAATTGACCCTAGAGAATGGACGTAAACGTGAAAAGAATAAAATTGGTCGATTGACAGAAGTTTATCCATCATTGTTTATTGTTGAATATCAAGACTTCAGTTCTCAAGCAGGAGCTATTAATAATAGTTATGTTGAATCTTACACTTATTCAGATATTTTGACTGAGAAGACTCTCATTCGTTATTTGAGTCCTGAGGAACAAGCTGAAATCGAAAATAAATAAGAAAAAGCCTTTACTTGGGCTTTTTTTCGTGGTAAAATGTTAAAGTATGTGAAATAATAGCAGGATAAAATGAAGCTCGTCAACAGGAAGTCGGCTAGAAAAGTAACCTTTGCTGTTTGGGCGAAGTCTTTCTGAACGAATCAGGTTTATCTAAAACGTTATTTCCTAAAAATATTTTTTTATAGGAGGACATTATTAATGTCACGTTATACAGGTCCATCATGGAAACAATCACGTCGCCTTGGTTTCTCACTTACAGGCACAGGTAAAGAATTGGCACGTCGTAACTACGTACCAGGTCAACATGGTCCAAACAACCGTTCAAAACTTTCAGAGTACGGTTTGCAATTGGCTGAGAAACAAAAACTTCGTTTCTCATACGGTTTGGGTGAAAAACAATTCCGTAACTTGTTCGTACAAGCTACTAAAGTTAAAGGTGGAACACTTGGTTTCAACTTTATGGTTCTTTTGGAACGTCGTCTTGACAACGTTGTTTACCGTCTCGGTCTTGCAACTACTCGTCGTCAAGCACGTCAATTCGTAAACCACGGTCACATCCTTGTTGACGGTAAACGTGTTGATATCCCATCATACCGCGTTGAAGTTGGTCAAGTAATCTCAGTTCGTGAAAAATCAGCTAAAGTTCCTGCTATCCTTGAAGCAGTAGAAGCTACTATCGGACGTCCAGCATTTGTATCATTTGATGCTGAAAAACTTGAAGGTTCATTGACACGTCTTCCAGAACGTGATGAAATCAACCCAGAAATCAACGAAGCACTTGTCGTTGAATTCTACAACAAAATGCTTTAATTTTAAGATTCATTTTGCAAAAAGCCCGTTGTTATGGGCTTTTTTATTTATCTTAAATCGTTGATTTTTGGGTTTGCTTAGATATTTGCTAGATTGATTCCATGGCCATCTCATAGAATGAGGCGGCTTTTTTGTTTTCTAATAAAAAAAGTCCCTAGTCTAATACAAGTGACTAGGGGGGAAATATGATAATAGATGATTTTCAGGTATAAATTATTTATTATCCAATCCGCCTTCAAAATCTGCTGAAACATTTGAAACGTAGTTAGTGAAATAGGCTTCAAAATCTTTTTTTAGTTGGTCGTACTCCTCTTCGGAGTAATCTTTATCCTCTATATAAGCCTGAAATCTGGGAATTCCCAGATCTTTTTGGAGACGTTGGATTACTTCTGTCTTTGTCATAAGAACCTCTCTTTCATTCTTTATTTTACCATATTTCAAATTGTATGAAACGTACATGTTGTTTTAAAGGTTCACTTTTGATATACTATCAAAGTTATTTAAGAAGGAGGCTACTATGTCTATTATTACACTAATCTTTAGCTGGGATTGTTGCTTTGGAGCATCTCTATATCATGTATTTGGAAACTTTTGCGACACATTCAGACACGACTAGTCGTGTTTTCAATATGAGCTAAAGAAGAACTTCAACGTGATTCTGTTACAAACTTATTTAAAAATCAAGGAATTTACAATGGTTTGATTGCTGTATTCCTCTTGTATGGGATTTTTCACAAAGTAGTCAGCTACTTGTAACTGTTTTTGTATTCAATGTTTTCTTTGCTGCTATTTATGGTGCTATAACTGCCAATAAGAAAATTATTTTAACGCAAGGCGGACCCGCAATTTTGACCTTGCTTTCACTTATCATTTCCCTATATTTTAAGGATTTTATTGTAAAAAAAAAAAGCTGCTTTAACTATTGAAATGGTTTGCAGCTTTTTTATGCTTTTGAAGTGATTTTATTGTGGAATAAATCGTAGAAGAAAGTCTGTCATTTCTTGAGGTGATTCTTTTTTTCCTTTATTTATCCAGGCTTGACAAGCGCCAAAAATAGCATGCGCAAAATAAATACTGGCATAGTCTTTCTCGAATCCTTTGAGATCTCTTTCTTCAGCAGTGGGATCAATGAAGTCCTCAGCTATCATACGCTGAAGTTTATGTATCAGAAAATCTTGAATTTCTTTTGATCCATTGGTAGACAATAGAGCTGATAGGAGCTTTTCACGAGTGAGAAATTCAAAGATTTCGAGAAAGGCTCCCTCTTTCTTTCCTTCATATTTATCGAAGATATACTCTAGCTTGTGGAAAAGCTCTTTCTGATAACTATCAATCATTTCATATTTATCTTTGTAGTGGGTATAAACTCGAACGGCTAATCCCTGCTGTTTGAACCAGACGAATGGTAGTAATATCATTGAAATCTTGGTCTTCAAGACATATTACTAAAGCATCTAAAAGAGCTTTTTTTGTTTGCGCGCGTCTTTGATCTTTTGACATACAAATCTCCTTTTATACACTTTTAGACTATGTGTCCAAAAAGCGATTGTTTAACATTGATTTTCAGGTAAATGAGTTTATAATTGATTATATCATAAAAATAAACACAATGTCTAAAAAGGAGAAATATGTTAGCAGAATTAAAGGCTCTTCTTAAAAGTCCAAAGCTCTGGATAACTATTATTGGTGTCTCATTGATACCTGCTTTATATAATCTAATCTTTTTGTCTTCTATGTGGAATCCTTATGGTAATGTCAAACACTTACCAGTGGCAGTAGTGAACAAAGATAAGAGTGCTAGTTTCCAGAATAAGACTCTGAATATTGGTCATGATATGGTAGACAATATGTCTAAAAACAAAAATCTAGACTATCACTTTGTGACTGAAAATGAAGCCCAAAAAGGGATTGAGGATGGTGATTACTATATGGTAATCACTTTTCCAGAAAACCTCTCAAGTAATGCAGCAAGTCTTTTGACAAATGATCCCAAGAAACTGGAAATTTCTTATCAAACAACAGCAGGACATAGCTTCGTTTCTTCAAAAATGAGCGATTCTGCCATGTCTAAGTTGAAGGATACTGTTTCTAAAAATATTACATCAACTTATGTTGGAGCTGTCTTTAGGAGTATGTCTCAACTTCAGGGTGGTATGGGAACTGCAGCGAATGGGGCTAGTCAATTATATGCAGGTGCAGGCGCACTTCAGTCTGGGAGTCAGACCTTATCAAATGGTTTAGGAACACTTGCTGGCTCTACACAAACATTGGCTGCAGGTGTTAATACCTTGAGTTCAGGCGCGTCTGCCTATACTTCAGGTGTGTCAACTTTGTCAGGCGCTTTGTCACAGTTAAATGCGAACTCTGAGGCTGTTAATTCTGCTGCAGGTCAATTTGTATCAGGAGCAGAGGCCATGAATACCTTAGTTACAGGTGCAGATTCGTTGTCAACAGCGCTCAGTCAAATGGCTACAGCAACAAGTTTATCCGAAGAACAGCAAGCACAGTTGTCAACCCTATCAACTAATTTAACTGATTTAAATACAGCAATTCAAAATCTTAATACAGCGGTAAGTAACACATCATTACCAAGTGGAACATCAACAACATCAGTAGATACAAGTTCAATAGCGACTTATCTTTCAAATATTTCTTCTGCAGCTAGCTCTATAGCAACAGCTAGTGCAACTGATAAGCAAATGATTTGGCTGCGGTACAAGGAACAGCTGCTTATCAAAGCTTGACGGCAGATCAACAAGCAGAGATTACATCGGCAATTAGTAATGCAGGATCTACAGCTAGTAGTTACGCTTCAACTATTGCATCTGATGTGTCAAGTATGTCAACTGCTTTATCTAGCTTGACAGGTACGACAACAACTAGTAGCGGAGATTCAAGTAGTTTGGCTTCTCTACAAACGTCTATTTCAGGCATTGCAAGTTCGGCGAATGCTCTTCTCCCTGTAGCTTCATCAACGGTATCATCAATGCAAGCTAATATTGCTAATGTCAATTCAGTACTTGTTAATCAATTATCACCAGGAGCAACTCAAGTGGCATCAGGTGTGTCAACCGCTCAAAGTACTCTAGCAACAGGTGCAAGCGCACTTTCAAATGGTTTGTCAACTTATACTGGTGCTGTGTCAACGATTGCCAGTGGTGCTCAAACTCTAGATGCTAACAGTAGTAGTTTAATGACTGGTTTTGCTACTCTTCAGAGTGGTACAAGTGCTCTCAATACAGGAGCTCAACAATTAGCAACGGGCGGAAATACCTTAACAAATGGATTGACAAGTCTGTCAACTAACCTTTCTACATTATCTGATTCATTAAATAAGGCTAATCAGCAATTATCTCTTGTTTCTGTAAACTCAGACAATGCAAAAATGGTTAGTGCTCCGCTTAAAGAGAAGAAAACTGATAAGGATAACGTTGACACTAATGGTGTGGGGATGGCTCCATATATGATTTCTGTTTCTCTTATGGTTGTCGCTCTTTCAACTAATGTTATCTTTGCTAAGAGCTTGACGGGAAGAAACTTTACGAGCCGTTTTGATTGGGCTAAGAATAAGTTCTTTATCAATGGTATCATTACGACTATGGCTGCAATTGCCCTTTATATTGCCATTCGATTTGTGGGAGTTGAACCAAATCATCCATTAGCTACATTTGGTATGATTCTCCTTGCAGCATGGACTTTAATGGCGCTCGTTACAGCCCTTGTGGGTTGGGATGATAGATATGGTGCATTTGCTTCTATGATTATGCTCCTTTTGCAGCTAGGTTCTAGTGCAGGGACTTATCCAATTGAACTTAGTCCTAAGTTCTTTAAGGTCGTCCAACCATTCTTACCAATGTCCTACTCCGTATCAGGTCTTCGTCAAACTATTTCAATGACAGGACAAATCTCAAATCAAGTACGTATGTTATTCATTTTCTTACTTATTTTTTTAGTTGTAGGTATTATTATTTATAGACCAAAGTCTGAAAATGAATAAACTAAAGGCCAGCTCTAATGTGAGCTGGCTTTTTATGTTATTCAACAGTTATATCACCGAGGTCTGAGGTAATGGTTAGTGTGTTATCCTTTGAAATCTTAAGGTTATTTGTGATGTCCACCTCTCCTGAATGACTATCGGCTTGAACATTGAGCGTGTAATCTTTAAGAGCTAGTTCAATATCACCGGATGTAATATCAAGTTTATTGTGACCATTGAAAATTAGGTTCTCTCCAGAGTAATCTCCCATTGCAATAGATAAATCTGAGTTAGTAAAAAGTGTATGATTACTATCAACACTACCAACATCAAGGTTAGCTTTTAGGTTGCTGACAATCATTTTAGTAAAAGTTAGGTCCCCTACATTTAGATTGATATCTGCTTGTTTGATGGTGCTATTACTTAAATCTAGATTTCCAGTTGCTAAATCAACCTTTAAAAAATCAATCGTTTGTTTTTTAGGGAGTGTAATGACAATGGTTTTATTTCTGACTTCCTCGTTGAGAGTAGAAAGCCTTACTAAATCTTTTAATCCGAAAAAGTTAATATGTTTGTTAGAAGTTGAATCTAATTCAGAGTTGCTATCATTGATAGTCAATTGACCATCCTTTACAGATGTGTCAATTGGATTTTTTGTTTTTTGGTAGTAAGAAAGCGTTGCTTTGTCAACGTCACCATTTTTTATAAGCACATTGTAGCTACTACTTTTAATATCAATTTTATTGAAGTTCTCAACTTCTTTCTTGACATAATCTTGCTCACTTTTAGTTTTGAATTTTGTAAATCTGTCAAGCCACCTTGACTATAACCCCAAGCTACTAATCCTCCTCCTAAAAATAGAGAGATAAGAGACACTCCGAGGACAATCTTTTTCCAAGTTTTCATGATTTTCTTCCTTTCTTGATGAGCCATTTAATCAATAGGGTAATTAGCTTTACAATAAGTTTACAGATTTCAAATGAAATCAAAAGTAGTAGGAGTGCTCCTCCAAACATCAATAGACCTAGACCTCCTCCAAACAGTGTTGAAGCTAGTGAAACATTTAAGAGAGAGAAGCTTGTAAAGAAAGTGTAAACACCACTAATGAGCAAGGCAAAGGTAAGAGCTAAGGCAGTCACTATAACTGCAAAAATAATCAAAAGAAGTGTCAATAGCATAGCTAGGAAGAGTAGTAGAATTGGTAAGGCGACTGGACTGGCTAAAACAGCTAGAATCGCAATCCAGAGGATAGTTGTTTTATTACGTAAGCTACTCTTATCCTCAATAATCTTTTCGTCTAGAAGACGACTAATGACTTCATGTGCTGCTTCCTTAGGTGTACCTAATTCTGCAATAACCTGAGCTTCATTTTCAGGTCCAGCCTCTTCAAAATATTCCATGAAATATTCGAGGGCCTCTTCGTAGTCCTTTTGTGGTAATTTTCGTAGATATTTTGTTAATTTGGCTATATATTCAGTCCTTGTCATGTCTTAATCTCCCTTCTACAATACCATCTAGGGTTTCTTTATAGGTTAACCATTCTTCATTAAGAAATTGAAGTTGATTTTTTCCCTCTTGGGTAATACTGTAATATTTACGTTTACGCCCCTGATACGCTTGGCTATAGGTGGTCATATAGCCTGCTTTTTCAAGCTTTTTTAGAATAGGATAAAGCGTTGACTCCTTGATATTAGCTGCAAGCTTTATGGTTTGACTAATCTCATAGCCATAAGAGTCTTCTCTATCGATAATAGCTAGTATTAGGAACTCTATCAGGATTGACGATGTTGGAAAATACATAGTGTGCTCCTTTGCTTTTTAGGATATGTATAAAAATTATATATAATTATTTTACACATTGAGTGTATCTCTTTTAGAAAGATATGTCAATATTTTATATATAAAAATTTTATACAATAGGGATATCTTCTTTTTTATGATAATATGAAGTCAAGGAGTTCTTATGACTATTAAAGATAAACTAGCTCATTACGAGCCGAAGCCACTAGGGGAGAAAGGACGCTATGCAGTGCTCTTACCCTTGATATATGATGTAAAAACTGATAAGTATCAAATCCTTTACCAAGTACGAAGTGAGCATATTTCTCAACCAGGTGAGGTCTCTTTTCCTGGTGGCCGTGTCGAAGACGGTGAGACTTTCAAGAAGCTGCTATACGAGAAACTTGTGAGGAACTAAACTTAACTCCTGATCGAATTGACATTTGGGGAGAGATTGATTATCTGATTCATCAGGGGAGAACCATCCATTGCTTTGTTGGAAAGATAAATATAGAAAATTGGGAGGATATTCATCCAAATGAAGAGGTGAAACGGTTGTTTACAGTTTATGTTGACACATTGTTGACAGAGAATCCGATTTATTATAAAGTGACTTCTACCTTGAGTGATGCAAAAGATTTCCCATTTTTCCTGCTAAAAAACAGAGAAAAATATAATTTTGGGTATAGTGAACGTCATATTCCTTTCTACAGAAACTTGACAGAAAATATATGGGGGATGACAGCTATGTTTACACATAGATTTACAGATATTCTAAAAGATTTAGAGTGAAAATAAAAGATCAACAATAATGTGTTGATCTTTTTTACTATGAATTACATTGTTTATTTGCTACCAAAGGAGTGAAATTTATTTCTGGGACATGAGTCTAGAGTATTCCTAAAATGATTTTCAAAATTAATATGGAAGCTTTTAGCTAGGTGGTCGACTATAGAGTAGACAGTGACTTTTTTTGTTAGTATAGTCGTAAAGTCTATCGTCTAAGGAATAAGCGGCTTGAAGTCTATAACCATAGCGAACGAATGTACCTGTAAGTAGAATGGTTATAAAAATAAGGAGATAAACATGCCACATACGCCATCTAAATGTTTCTAATTTTGTCATAGGAGATCCTCTTTGAGTAATAGAGGCTCTATAATTTCTGTAGTGGGTAAAACCACTGTAGAGATTATAGAGCTTTTTGAATGCAGACAAAAAGTCCCATAAGACCTATAATAAAAAGCAACCAAACCATCATTAGGAAGAACTTATGAGACTTATTAAGAATACCACAGAATTAATCGGAATTAAAGACCAAAACATCAAGATTTCACTTGTTTTTGAAACTGACACTCATATAGAGATTCAAGCAAAACTCGATTATCCTGCACCATCATGTCCTCATTGCCATGGAAAAATGATCAAGTACGACTTTCAAAAGCCTTCTAAAATCCCTCTTCTCGAACAAGCGGGAACTCCAACACTACTACGTCTGAAGAAACGCCGCTTCCAGTGTAAAAATTGTAGGAGAGTCACGGTAGCTGAGACATCAATCGTTGAGAAAAACTGTCAAATCTCCAACCTTGTCCGACAAAAGGTTACACAACTCCTAACTGAGAAGGTGTCATTAACGGATATTGCCAGAAGACTTCGCGTGTCAACGTCCACTGTCTATCGTAAACTCGACCAGTTTACTTTCAAGGAACACTATGACAAACTCCCAGCTATTATGTCCTGGGATGAGTTTGGGTTCAAGAAAGGGAAATTGGCTTTTGTTGCGCAGAACTATGAGACAAACAAACTCATAACCATCCTTGATAATCGTCGCCAAACCACTATACGAAACTACTTTTTGAAGTATCCATTGAAAGTCCGACAACAGGTACAGTTTATTACGATGGATATGTCTGGGACCTATATGCCACTAGCCAAAAAACTTTTTCCAAACGCCAAAATCGTTCTTGATCGTTTCCACATTATCCAGCACCTTGGTCGAGCCTTTTTAAAGACAAGAATTGCTATTATGAACCAGTTTGATAAGAAGTCACTACCCTATCGAGCCTTGAAAAAAATCACTGGCGACTCTTCCAAAAGGACAGCCGTAAGTTATCTCTCAGCTCTTTTTTTATTCAAAGACTTTCCGACAAACTTTAGCACCACATGAAGTCGTTGAGAAGACTCTAGACTTTTCAGAAGAGCTCGCTAATGACTACAACCTCTATCAGCTTTTGCTTTTTCACTTTCAGGAGAAGAGGGTAGATGAATTTTTTGAGTTAATAGAGGAGAACATGAGTAAGGTCAATCACTACTTTCAAACGGTCTTTAGGACTTTTCTTAGACACAAGCAATACATCAAGAATGCGCTAGAAACTGACTATTCAAACGCGAAACTCGAAGCGACTAACAAGTTGATTAAAGACATCAAACGGTTGGGCTTCGGTTTTAGAAACTTCATCAACTTTAAGAAACGTGTCTTCATCACTCTAAACATAAAAAAAGAGAAGACCTATCAGGTCCTCTCTAGATGTTAGCTTTTCGTCACCCACTACAGTTGACAAAGAGCCGTAATAGAAAAACCATGAAAATCTTATTTTCATGGTTTTTAATTCAATTATTTTACTTCAGTAAGGAATACTTAAAATCTATTTTAGTTGTTAAAAACCTTATTAAATCAACATTTAAGAGTTGTTGATTTTGATAAAACTATCAAAGGTTGCCAAAAAGGTTGCCACAGACTTAAGAGGTCAGCTCAGCTATTTTGTTTAAATAGATATTGACTGCCTGAGTTTGATTCTTAGGAGCAAGTTCAGCATAAATGTCCATTGTAGTCTTGATTGATTTGTGTCCCATCCGAACTTGTAATTCTTTCCAATTCATTCCAGCATTCAACATCATGGATGCGTGAGTGTGGCGGAATAAGTGAAAACCATAATCTGGCAGACTAGCTTCACGCAGTCGCTTTTTGAGTGTTGCACGTTCGTTTCTGTCGCACATATAGTTACCATAAATAGTAGGAAAGATTAACTTACTTTTTGGAAGATTATTTTTCTTGAAATAGAGATTCATCTCATCGTGGAAATTTTGAAGCTCTTCAATGATTTGGTACGGAACAGCTATTCGTCTGTTACCTGAATCAGATTTTGGTGTGTTTTTACAAACGACTTCGCCTTTCAAACCTAATTTTGGTTTTGCATTTTTCCAAACAAGTGTTTTACTAACTAGTATTTCGGAATTATCAAAATCAAGGTCATAGATAGTCAATGCTAATAGTTCATTGATTCTCATACCTGAAGCAAGTAAACTATCGCAAATAACTTTAAATCGGCGATTAGCCCTAGTATTAGGCAGACTATCAACGATGCTTAACCAAGTAGATAGATCCTCATCATGAAGGACCATAATACGTTTTTGGTTGCTTTTGGGCTTTGGCGGGATTTTGATAGACTGAGCGGGGTTAAATTTGAGTTCAACATGTGTTATCCCAAAATCAAAAATATCACTTAATTTATGGGCAATAGCTCCAAAATCTTTAGCTGAACCCTTTTCAGCTCTCTTTATACCTGCGTCCACAGATTCTTTAGATTTTTTTGCTAATTGGTTGATCCAAGTCTGTATATCTGACGAGGTAATTTTTTCAGGTTGATACTCTCCGAATCGTGGTAGTATATATGTGTCAAGGTAGTTCCTAACTCGGTTTAGTGTATTATCTGAACTAACCCATGTCTCATAATTTGAAAACCAAAGTTCTGCTAAGTCTGAGAAGGTAGCAATGCTAAAAGTTTCTTTCCTTGTTGACCCGTTTTCCTCAAAGTCAAATTTGGCTTGGATGATTTTCCGGTCTAAAGAACGCAAAGTTTTTGCTGTAATAGTCGTCTTGACAGGCTTTCCAGTTTTAGAGTCAAGACCTAAATAAATACTCTTAGCTGAGTAGCTGACTTCACCATTTTCTTTAGTTCTTTTTAAGATGCTTTTTCCTTTATGGATAATTTTTTCTGTATTCATATCGCTTTCTTCAATCAATCGAAGAATGAAAAAAGCTAAAATAGATTGTATCGCTCACTTTTTTCTTTTTTGATACTGCTTATTTTAGCATATTTCACTCCTAGTCACAGCTTAAAAACTCTAAGATGTCTTCTAAACGATAAAAAACTGTTCTAGTACCCTCAATAGGTGGCTCTAATCGCTTTAAACCTTTTTTTTCCCAAGATTTTAAGGTATTTGGAGAGATGTTAAGTAGACTCAGAAGTTCTTTTTGTGTGTAGATACTTAACCTACCTTTTTCACTATTTAAATGCTTTAGTAACTCAATAATGGTAAGAAGCATGTGCTCCATTTTCTTCAGTTCAAAATGATTTGTAGTCATATCAGCCTTACTTTCTTTACTAGCTAAAATATGAGATAATGACAGTAGGGGTAAGCTACTGCCTATCTCTTAATTCTTATTTGCTACTACTTTCTGCTTTGGTCGGCTTGGAAGTAGTAGCTTTTTTCTTTTTATTGTTAATGGGGTTCATGGAATGATGAAAGGCATCCTGCTCAAAATTATAAGACAGCTTTTCTCTGTTCCATTTATCAAACAAATAAGCATGTTGCTCAATTTGTTGTAGCGTATGGTTGTCAAAGTCCTCAGGACTATACATTATTGATTTATATTGAAAACTACCGTCAATTTCTTCAGTTTTGAAATGGTAGATTACTTTTGTAAGCCTACGCTGTAATTGTTCATAGGGATCAATTTCTTGTTGTCCCTCAGGAACCATTAAGTTATAAGCATGCTTGGGTGTGAAGATAGACGCAATGTGGACTTCATTCCAAAGTGCTATGGTATTGGTATAACGAGCATGTAACTGAGCTGGATAAACATCTGTTACCTTTAAGAACTCTTTGTATGCCATTCCTTTGAATTCATCCAGAAAGAGAATAGGCTCAGCACAATACAGGTCTAAACCACCATTATCATGGTCGGTCCATACATAGACATTTCTCGGCCATAAATTTGTTTTAGTTGAACTTGTGTATGAGATTTCCCAGAGCCACTATCACCAACATGCCAAACAACCTTCAATTCTTTGGTATCAGGAGTCTGAGATAATCTGTGCTGAAAGAAATGCTCACGAATCATCTTAGAGTATTTACGAAATTCCAGATTACCTCGCATAATCTCCTCAGGGGTAGCTCCTTGCTCAATCTGATGCTGGATAAAATGTAAATCAGACCTAAAACCTTGGTTGCCAGCTCGCAATTCTCCGTGCACTTTCATGGGGACTACTATCGTATGAGCTTTTTCCTCGTGCTTACCTAATTTTTCTAAGTAGGCAATGACTTCTTCTTTTGAACCACGTGTGATTTCAGCATGTATAGTTGGATAAAGCTTTTGAAGCGCAGAGAAGCGGAAAGCTTTTTTATCTTCTAGTATCATGTGGCAATGATGTGTGCCATTTTCACCAATTTCATAATTGACAGCACAAACAACATTTTCGTTGCGAGCAATCCATCGTTCCATTAAGAAATCAACGATTTCTTCAGGGCTAAGAGGAACATCAGTATCTGGAAGAAGTTTACGGAACTCCTGAATTCGTTTTCTTGTTTTTGGCTTGAAATTGTCGTTATCAAAGAAATCCGATTTTTTATCAAATAATTTGTCAACGTTATTTAACACGCAACAGAAGCTATTAGCACGATAATCTGATGAAATATTATTTGCTTTTGTCATGATTTTCTCCTTTGTCTTTTGTACGGTATGACATTCTAGAGTTATTTTTTAATCGCTATATCAGCGTTTTCTAGTCATTGTCATATTGTCATAAAGTCGGGGTAATACTAGCCCGACTTAGCCAGCTAAAGCTGGCGAGGCTGTAAGCCAAACCTCCGCCTAAGGGCTACGGGCAACAGCCTCATCAGTTAGTGGAAGTCCTCGACTAAGTAAGTCAGTAATTAATCGCTCCGCCTTATCCATATCCCTGATGGTATATGTTCTGGCTTCAATAACTGGTTGTCCATCAAATTGGAGGTTAACTTCTCCTTGTCCTTTATTACAGTTGACCTCATCATCAGGGAACAACATCTGTTTGGCTTGAGGGCTTAGTCTTGCAATGGATAATCTCGCTGAGAAGTTTTCTCTACCGCCAGCAGGAAATAGGTTAGAATCCGACCGCTGGCAAACGCACACTAGGTGGCAATTGACCTGCCTAGATAATCGTAACAAGTTGCCCACTTGTCCAAGTACCTTTTCTTTATCAGCTTTTTTGGAAATACTTTCAATGGAGCTTTGGTATTCCTCAAAGATGATAAAAAACGGCGGATAAGGGGAGCTAGGCATAGGATTTTCACGCCTAGCTTCAAAGATTTTGTAAGCAATGTCAAGCCCCTTATAAATATCATCTCCTAAAAAAACATTATCGAAAGCTCGCCACTGCCAGTAGTCTGTACCACTTTTGTAGTCTAAGATAGCGACCTGAGTTTTGGTATGTAGTTGAAGCAAGCAAGATAAATATTTAATAAAATAAGATTTTCCGGAATTGGTTGGTGCGTTTATCAAGAGATGACTGTATCGCATAATATCCCAAGAGACTGGTTCATTACTCCCTTCTCTACGTAAGATTTCAGTTTCGCCATTAAACTTCTCCTTCTTCGCTATATAAAGGCTTGGGTTGACCGTGCTCAATGAGATTCAATGTTTCTTTAGAGATTAGATTCAGCTTTAGTTTTAGAAAAGGTTTATTCTCTATCTTATTAAAAAGCACATCTAGAGTGTTGTCATAGTCACGTACAGTTTGGCGAAGTTGAATCTTCCAATCCTCTAAGTCATTTGGGTCTGGATTTTTTGAAAACCAAAGATAAAAGTCAATTCCCTCTTGTTGTACACCATTAGGATAACGACCTGTATTTAGGTAAGCGTTTAATTTATCGGCTTGATGCACTAACTCAGTATAAAAATCTGAGTACATATCTCGTCCTTTTGGAGGTTCAATGTATTTTCTTAACACACTCTGTATATGGAAATTGGTGTTTTTGACTGCTTGCGACAATATCTCCTCGGCAGGTTTTGTATTAATAAGCAAAATGGCATTAATAAAAACAAGTCCTAGGTAGGGGATAGACAGGGTGATAATGACGTAAATGACTAACTGTAACATTTGAAACATAAACTCTTACCTCGTCTTATTTAAATCTTTATCATATTCTATGATGATGTAGAAGCGTAAGTGATGTTCTGTCCATGGTTCGAAGTCATAGCTCTTAATCGTTCCATAAGGATAGCTATTTTCTGAATAGGAAATACTATCGTACAATTGTTGCGCATGTTGGCATTGAGCTGTTGTCACATAAGGATTTTCTCTTTTTTTGAATAGTAAAGAGTTCTTTTTTATTGCGTATGTAGGAACAAGTACCTTTAAAGTTAGAAATCCATAGGTATCACCAGAGAGATATTCAAGATTCTCTGCTAATGCCATACGGTCTTCTAGGCTTAGGTTTACTAATGAGTCTGCCCCCAAAATGCCCAAGACTTTTTCGCCTTCCTTAACTATGGTCTTAGAGGTAAAAGTTGGTAATTGTTTCAACAAGTCTTCAAATATTGTTTTCATATGAAATTTCTCCTTAAAATATGTTTGAGTTATTGTGACTAGGAAAAGTATATTTATTGGGTGATCTAGCTCTCTTAACAATCATATTAAACCTCTATAGTTGCTTTCTCAGCTTTAATTGATAAGGTAGCTCGACTATTTGACAAATATGGTGAGAATGTTACTCCTTCAAGTCTAAGAGTGATTTTCTCATCTAAGTAAGACACAAGGTCATCAGTGGTCGAGTTCATAATTTTTATTACTCTGGTAATGTATTTTCCAGTAGAATGTCGGAAGCCAACATCAACTTTGATATTGCCAGTGGCTTGCTTAGTTTCAAAATCAATTTCTGGACTGACACCTAGAATTGAAACAACCATTAACACTTCTTCACAAAACATAATTTATACCTTTCGCCACAATCTTTAAATTACTGGGTGGGACTTATTCAGCAATCGAGTAATATTACAGTTATAGACATTAATTTAATATGTACATTGGTATCACCCCTTTATTTATAGTTACATTAATGAATCTTTGTTAAGACAATAGTTAATTCATGATTTACTAAGCGATAGTCAGAAATGTTATAGAGTGGAACTAAATCAAAATAATAATAGAGATGCTGAAGACAGTCATTATACTCAAAAATTTCTTCTTGTATACTAAGTTCATCAGTTGGAAATTGTTTTGGATCAGTAGTAAATTTCTCAGGTAAGAAGAATTCAATTTTTTCAAATGAATAGTCTTGTTTACCATTGTCAATCATGACAAATTCTAGTAGGCAGGTGTAACCTATAGAAATTCGTTTGTCATTGGTTAATATACGGCAGACATAATCTAGCAACGTCCTAAATTTGTCATTGTTTAAATTGGATACAGCAATATCTAATTCAGAAGGGAATTCTCCCTTACTCAAGTCATAATTTTTTACACTCATGATTTTTACCTCTTTCTTTTATATAAAGTTATAATGTTTTAACACAGAAAATTAATACATAGGAACCACCTCTGTTTACTTGATAATACAATAATACATGTTACGTTTTTTTCACAATCTTTCATCTATTCCCCAAACTATTAAAGAATTATTTTTGTTATAATGGAGGTATTAAAAGGCTATATAAAGGGAAATTGATATGCAAAAAAATATTTCATGTTTTTGAAGTTTTTGGAAGAATTATATGAAGAGAATATTGACGATAAGATTTTTGAGACAAATCAAATTTGACATTGCTCTTTTTAAAGAAATACCTTTTACTACTGGCAAAAAAATATAATCTATTAAAAGAGATTGAAGATATTTTTTTGCCTAGGAGGTTTAGAGGAAATACTAACTGTGGATTTATAGAGGATTGCATTTCTGAAGATAAAATAAAAGAATTGCGTTCGGTAGCTGTTAAAGGAACTACAAAATTTGTTCTTTCTTTAGTTTTTCAAGAAACTAAAGGTGAGGAAGAAACAATTAAAGATATGCTTGTTGGTTCTGTCGAAGATTTTTTTGAAGATAAAGAAGACGAATTGGATAGAATGCTTTTGTCATCAGAAGATTGGGAACTAATTAAACGTTGTTTTGGTTATGTTCAAAAATATAAAAAAAAGAATTCATTCCCAAGATATGATATTTTTAATCTTCCAAGTAGTAGCCTAGATAATATGAAGTCATGTTTGCTAAAGTTTAAGATTTATTTAGATGATAAAAATAAGCATTGGGACTTGGATTATCAAATACTGGAAAGTTGTTTAAATCGAGAAAACTTGTTAGAACCACTAGAGGAAATGACGTATAGAGTAGCCTCATCTGATGATGGGGGTGTAGCTCAGAGAAATCTGCTGGGAATTAGTTTTTTACTTGCCAAACTTCGTATGGGAATTACGGATTCTACAGCCCTACAAACAAAAGAGATAACCAAATATAAAGGTAGGAAAAACCTGTTAAATATTTCAGTTAAAATGAACTTGAATGAGATAATAGAATATACGAAAAAACTCGGAGATGAATTAGAAGAGTTACTATCACCATTGTTAGAAAGTCATTTTATCCGATATCATTTGTATGAATTCTATTTTAAGCGTAGGGGGAATTTACAGATGGATAAAACAAAAAACTAGTCATTCAAAAATTGACTAGTCTATTCTTCTTGATAACTGGTACATGCACACAAAAAGCCAAGTCATTTTCGACTTAGCTTACTCTATCTGTTTTATTATATCTCTGAGAGCTTTAATTGTAGGCTCTCTTTTTTCTTTAGGAAGATTTTCAATATCTTGAATAAGTTGATTAAATTCATTTTCTCGATTTTGAGTTTCTACATTGAAAAAAGTGTTAACATCAACTTGTAATGCCTTCATAATTTTCTCTATAGTATCTATTTTAACGTTTAACTGTTTGCTTTCTAAACGGTAAATGTAGTTAAAGCCAAGATCGGCTTTTTCTGCTAGATACTCTTGTGTTAGTCCTTTTTCCAGCCTTAGATGTCTGATTTGTTTAGCTACAAACTCTTTTAAACTATTATTATTTGTCATGACGATACCTCTCTATCATCATACAAGGTTACTTCATGAAAGTTACCACCCTTAGGAGACTGAACAATATATATCAATAGTATACAAAAGACTGTATAGTGTGGTATAATTCCAGTGAAACAGTCTTTTAAGATAGTTAATGAAAAAGGAGAAAACATTCATGTTTAAAAAAGAAGTTCAGGGTCATGGCTCTATTAAGAAGTTGCGTACTGGTGCGGTAGTGTCTGTATTGGCGCTGTCTGTAGCTGGTGGGGTATCGGTAGTTAGTGCTGACGAGACAAGCTCAGCTAATACTACTGCAGGCAACGTCGAAGTAGTTGCAAAAGATACTGCAGTTAATGCAACAGCCGAAACACCTGTTACTGCAACGGTAGCAGAAACACCTGTTGCTCCAACAGTAACAGCAGATCAAGTTGCTGATGCTAAGGTTGTAGCTAACCAAGCTAATCAGGCATTGAACGCTCAGGAGGGTGTTGTTACTGGTGCTGAGAAGGCTGTAGCTGATAATAACAACACTATTTCTGGTTTGAATAACCAAATTACAGAGGTGAACAAGGTTACACCTGAGGTAGTTGCAGAGGCTAAGGCGGATCAGGCTAAGGCTAAGGAAACTCTAGATCAGGCTACAGCGTTTACAGCAAGTGCTGAGGGTAGTCTTACTGACGCTACAACTAAAGAAGCAAATCAAAAAGGCGTAGTTACTAAAGCTGAGTCAACTGTTGAAAAGACTGCAAGTGCAGTTGCAGATGCTGAGAAGAAGGTAGAAGCTCTTTCAGCTACAACAGATACTGCTAAATTGAATCAAGACGTTAAAGACTTGACTGCAAAAGTCGCAGAAGGTACTACTAATGTAAAATCTGCAAAAGACTCTCTTGATGCAGCTAAGTTGTCTGCAACTAACAAAGACCAAGCAGTTAAAGACCAAGAGTCTGTTGTAGCTAAAGCCAAGGGTACTCTTGAAAGCACTTCTAAAGACTTGAACTCTGCTAAAGGTAGCCAAGAAGGTACTCAAGCAACTGAAAACTCAACTAAATCTGCTCTTGATGAAGCTAAGAAAGGTAAAGTCGTAACAGAAACTGTCAAAGCAGGGGAAGTTACTACTGTTACTGCTGATGGGGTATATTTGAACAAAGGTGTTGCTTACTCAAACTTTACAGAAACTAATGGTATTGTTACAAGCCAAGCTTATTTGGACGCAATCAAAGCCCTTGCTAAAGGTACAGGGTCTGTCCAAGCCGTTAAGGATGCAATCAAGAAGGGTGACGAAAATGGCAACAATCTAGCTATCGTGTCAGCTCCTACTTCATCTGCATATAATTCATGGGTTAAACATGGATTTCAACTTTGCTAACACAGATTCAGCAACTAAATTGGATGTCAACAACTTGTCTGACAGTCAGTTGACTGATTTGGCGTTGTTCTACACTGCATTGCTTAACGATCTCCGATTCAAGGTTGGTACTAACTTGGTAACTGTAACAGATCAAAGTGTCGCTGAAGCTAAGAAAACAGTAACTTCTATCTTTAACACTCTGTTCCCAGCTTACAAAGACATGGACGGAACTCAGCTTGAAGCTAACGGTTTTTGGAACTCTATGTCAGATCCTAAGAACCCTTTGAAATACACAGGTACTAGCTTGCAAGATACTGTTAAGGGTATTGACTCTGAAGATACAACTGTTATCGGGCAAAAACCCGCAAACAACGTAAGCTATGAAAACAATGACGGACGTAAACAGACTATGTTCGACTTGAAAGCTAAAATCTTTGCTAACTTGGGTAACCAACTCTATGGTACTTCAGGTCAGGGGTACCTTGGGGAAGCTTACGGTGGTGTTGATGGTAAACGCTCTGACAACTTTGATCTAGCTTTGGAAGTTCTTGGTCTTAAGGGTACTTCTACAACAGCAGGTATTGATTTTGGATTCACAAACACTTACAATGGTATGATTGACCGTGCACCAAGCACTTACACTGTACTAGGTAATGCTTACGGTAAAGCTATCAACAATCCTTACCAAACTCTTGAAAACCCTAAAGAAACTGTAACTCCAGTTTACAAAGACGTAGAACGTACAATTGTAGACGATGCAGCAGTTGCTAAAGCTCAAACAAACTATGATGCAGCAGTAAAAGCTAACCAAGACGCTAAATCTAAGGTAGCTACTGCAGAGTCTGTTTATAACACTGCAAAAGAAGCTCTTGCAAACGCTCAGAAACGTTTGGCTGACTTGGTAGGGGGTACTGTAGATATTCCAGCTCTTGAGAAAGCGTTGGCAGATGCTAAGACTCAACTCGAATCTGATCAGGCTTCTCTTCAGGGTGCTAAGGAGTCGCTTGCTTTGGCTAAAGCTAGTGCAACAGACAAGGCTAAAGCTTTGGAAGTAGCTAAAACTAAACTTGCTGAAGCTACAAAATCTAGCGAAACAGCCAAAGGGGGTACTCGCTAAAGAAAAAGAAACTCTTGAAATTCTTGCTAAAGCCGTAGCAGTTGCTCAGGCAGCCCTTACAGACGCTCGTACTAAACAAGACGTTGCTAAGACAAAATTCATTACTGCTAGTGTTAAAGCTGAAGACCTTGCAACTAAATTGGCTAACAAGTCAACAGTATTGGCTGACTTGAATTCTAAGCTTGCTGACGCTAAAGCTAAATCTATCAAACTTGTTGCTGAACTTAATACTGCTAAGGAGCGTTACGAAACTCTTAAGAAAGACTCAAACGTTAAGAATGTAGAATATCTTCGTTTGGCAACGTTGAAAGCTGAACAAGACAAGGCTGAGGCTGAAGTTGCACGCTTGCAGGCTCTCAAAGACAAGGCTGACTCTATCGTTGCAAATGGTGGTGTAGTAGTACAAGTAGTCGATGCAGATGGTAATGTTGTGGACGTAGTAGATGGTACGAAAGCAGTTAAGAACGCTGATGGGTCTATCGCTATTGGGGGTAAACAGTATGCTCTTAACAACGATGGTACTGTATCTAGGGTAGTTGTTCCTACAGCCGACAAAGGGGTATTGACTACTAGCGTTGTGAAGCAGGCAGGAGTGGCACAAGTTGGCGACAAAATCACTTATACACGTGTTAATCGTGCAAATTCGTTACCAAATACTGGATCACAAGAATCGTTACTTGGATTACTTGGTGCAAGCATGATAGCTGGACTAGGGCTAGGATACGTAGGGAAACGTAAAAGGAAGAATTAGGGGATAACTCATGGCGATATTAATTCAGGAAGTCAGTGATGAACCAGGATGTGCAGGTTGTGGGTGCGTACTTGCGCTGATACCTTTAACGATTATTTATTTTAATAGAGATGCTATTATTACTGGCCTTATTTCTTTCTTAGGTGGACTAATGACAGTTGTAATCTGGATAATAGGAATTATAGTAGTATCTATTTTAGGTTACCATTTAATTAAGTATTTAATACAATACTTAAAAAATAGAAACAACTAAAAAGAAACTCTTCTTACATTAAAGTGTAGGAAGAGTTTTTGCAATATGTTATAATGTCCAATGTAGAAAAGTGAAGACGGTGGCTACTGTTTCTGAAAGTGAGTTGATGCCTATGGGCAATTCATCAAAATCTGACAGAAAGGAGGTGGCCTAGGTTGACCGCATTTGAAGTGGTGTAAACTATGTTAGCATTTGCAAGAAAAAGGAAAGAGGACAATAAGGTATACTTAATTGTCCTTTTTTATTTTACAAATGCAATGCACTCACAAAACCAATTCTTACAAAATAATATGAAAATCCATCCTTGTACGGACATGGAGCTGGCGCTGATGCCTCTCTAAGAACTTGAAAATCTAGAAGCATGCCAAACTCTTTTTTATTTCTTCGAAACATATCATTATAAGATAGCTTTAATTCTATCCGAATAAGATTTTGACTAGTATTTTCATCTTTTAAAAACAAATAATTAGGAAAATTGATGATGACATCTGCTTTTTCATCAACCAAAATATCTCCCATAGACAATGGCATATTTGAAGCAATATAAAGTTTGCTATCATCATCCCAGCTTACTTCTTCGATTTTTACACTATCCAATGAGACATCAACTGCTTCTCCTCTTCCCTTATTTTTTAAAAGTACATGAAAAGAAGTCATACATTTCATTTGTTCTTCAAAAGTTTTTTCTTTTTGCACTCTTAAAGAGTCATCATTAAAATACCATACTGGGAAACGAACACTTAATTCTCGATTTGCAATAAAATCGGAATATTCATTTTCTACTGAAGCAAGTTTTATGATTGGTTTATATTTAATTGCGTCATCCGCTTCTGATTGTTTAGTCTGATAATTCAGAGTCATAACAACACCAACCAAGGTAATAATACCACCTAACAATGAACCATAATAAGAAAGTAAGTCACCTGCTCCCCACTCAGCAGTAAATAATGGAGCTAAATACACTTTAAAGGAAAGGTTGATAAAGATAGGAACAATAACAACTAAGATAACACTTACAAGTATAATAATTTTTTTGTTTTTCATATCTATAATTTTATAACTTTTTTCTGCTTTAAACATCATAATTTTTTACTATTTTTATGTGCCATTTTCTCATGCTCTTCTTTCATCTCTTAGCAAAGTCAAATGTTAGCCATAACGCTTCTTCCTGTGTTAGTTGCTTAACATGTCCCCATGTTCCATCTCTGGAATGTTCATAGTAGGGATATGTTCCGTGTTTATTTCGAAGGCTTAGCTCATGAATAATGCCATCTCTCACAACTTTCCCTAGAAGACTAGAGGATTTGTAATAATATCCATTTCCTAGCCAAACCCGTCCCAAGTCATCATAAGGAGTCGCTTTGTTTTCCTTAGGAGTTTTCTCTTTCTTGTCTTCTGACTTATCTTTTTTATCCAAATCAATCACTTCAAAGACTTCTAAAGTCTCAATATCCATGATAATTTCTAGATTATCTGACATCCCTGCTGTGTCCTTTCTTTAGTTTTAGGCAACGAAAAAAGAGAACGATTTTTCGTTCTCTTAAGTCATAAAGTATTTAATTTTACTTTTCCCGAAACTCTAGACACTTACCAAAAAATCCTAGAAAAAATCTAGGACTTTCTATTCTTCGATTGATGACTTTCTTTTTATATTTTCAAAAAAGGTTGCCAAAAAGGTTGCCATAGAACTGATTTCAAATGATTTATAGTGAAATTCAATGTTTCAAAAAACCTATGAAATCAAGCTTTTTCAGCGTGCACTGAAATGTAATGAAACCTTATTTAACTTCAGTAAAGATTACGTGTTTACGCAATTTTGGTGAGTATTTTTTCAATTGAAGACGGTCTGGAGTGTTACGTTTGTTTTTTGAAGTAAGGTACAAGCGTTCACCAGATTCTTTGTGTTCAAGTGTAATATTTACGCGCATGGTATCTCCCTTCTATTATTTAGCTGCGTTAGCTTTAGCGATTTTACGTCCTTTGTAGTATCCTTTAAGTGATACACGGTGTGAACGTGAGTAATCTCCAGTTGTTTCGTCAAATTGTACTGATGGAGCAGTCAATTTGTAGTGTGTACGACGTTTGTTTTTCTTCGCTTTTGAAGTGTGACGTGCAGGTACTGCCATTTCTTTATTTCCTCCGAATTAATATTTATGTTCTTGATTTTAAATCAACTATAACAGAATAACATATCTTTTTTTGTAAAAGTAAAGTTACTTGACAAAAAAACTTCTCAGAAAAATATAGTTAAAAAAACTATATAATGTGATAGTAAATACATATTTCACAGCTATAACAGCAAGTGCTAGAATAGGCTTATTATTACATTAAATGAAAGAATAAAAAGGAGTAAATAACTATGAGTAAAGTTCATTATCATTTTGATCATGTTGGTTCTTACCTTCGTCCACAAGCTTTAAAAGAAGCACGTGAAAAATTTGCCAATGGTGAGATTTCGCAAGATGAATTGTTGAAAGTACAAGATGAATTGGTTAAGGAATTGGTTCATCATGAGGTAGAAAATGGTCTTCAAGTCGTTTCTGATGGTGAATTTGGTCGTTCTTGGTGGCACCTTGACTTCCTATGGAACCTAACTGGTTTTGAAGCTTACCAACAAGAGGATTCATATAAATTCCATGGAGCTAAGACACGTACAACTAACGTTCGTATCAATGGTAAAATTGCTGAAAATCCTAATCATCCTTTCTATCGTGACTTTGAATATCTTAAATCAGTGACTCCTGAAGGAATTACTCCAAAAGTAACTATTCCAAGTCCATCACTCATCATTAACCGTGACCACCGTAGTGATCTTTATGCTGATTACTATGATTCATGGACAGATTTCCTTGATGATTTGGCTAAAGCTTACCATGATACCATCCAACATTTCTACGATTTGGGTGCACGTTATGTACAATTGGATGATACGACTTGGGGTTATTTGATTCAACAGATTGAGAATGAAAAAAATAATCCTGAGAAAACAGCTGAGTTGGCAAAAATTGCTGAGGATGATGTATACACTATCAATAAAGCTTTGGAAGGTCTTCCAGAAGATTTGACTTTGGCTACTCACATTTGTCGTGGGAACTTTAAGTCAACTTATCTTTTTGAAGGTGGCTATGATTCAGTCGCTAAATATCTTGGTCAATTGAACTATGATATCTTCTTCTTGGAATACGATGATGCGCGTTCAGGTAGCTTCGCACCACTTCCAACGATTTGGAATAACCGTGATCATGTTGAATTGGTACTTGGTGTGATTACTTCTAAGGATCCAGCTTTGGAAGATGTAGATGCTGTCATTGCTCGTATCCATGAAGCGGCTGAACTTGTACCACTTAAGAACCTTGGTATCTCAACTCAATGTGGTTTTGCCTCAACTGAAGAAGGTAATATCTTGACTGAGCAAGACGAGTGGAATAAATTGCAATTGATTAAAACAATTACTGACAAAGTTTGGTCATAATAGAAAAAATACAGAGGACAGGCTCAGCTTGTTCTCTCTTTTTATGAATATAGAAAGGAAGTGTTATGAATTATAAAGAAATAGGGCAGAAAATTTTAGAAGCTGTAGGAGGAAAGGAGAACGTTCAGAATCTAACCCATTGTGCGACACGTTTACGTTTTACCTTAGCAGATGATTCTAAAGCTGATGATGAGGCTGTTCAAGCTATCGATGGTGTGGTGAGTTTGGCTAAGAGTGGTGGCCAGTATCAAGTTGTTGTTGGGAGTGATGTACCAAATGTATACCGCGCTTTAGAAGGTTTATTGGATCTAGATGAAGTATCTAAGGAATCATCGGAAAAACAAGATAGAACTCCTCTTCAAAGCTTTTTAGCTCTTATTTCTGGGATTTTCACCCCAATCTTACCAGTAATTACAGCAGCAGGGATGATCAAGGCCGTTTTGTCCCTTTTGGTTGTCTTTAAGGTAGTAGCTGTAGATGATGTTAACTATCAAGTTCTTAATTTTATTGGCGATGCTGGATTTTATTTCTTACCTGTATTTTTAGGTGCCTCAGCAGCTCGACAGTTTAAGACGAATGCTCAATTGGGGATGTTGATTGGTGCTATTTTATTACACCCAACTTTTACTCAGATTGTGACAACTGCCAAGGAATCAGGTCATGGCGTCTCTTTCTTTAGTATTCCTCTTACATTAACTTCTTACTCATCAACGGTTATCCCTGTTATTTTGGCAGTTTGGTTTATGAGTTACGTGGAGCGCTTTGCGATTAAAATTTCACCAAAGGCTGTAAAGTTTTTCTTGGTTCCTATGATTACGACATTAATTACTGCAATCGTAACACTTTTGATTTTAGGTCCAATTGGTACTGTCATAGGTAACTGGTTGGGGGATTTCTTTAAGTGGTTGGAAAACTTTGGCCCATGGGTTGTTCCAACAATTGTAGGGGCAACCTCTTCCCGTTAATGGTTACAACAGGAACTCACTATGGCTTAGTATCCATTGGAATCAATAACCGTATGACTATTGGGTATGATACGATTGCACAGCCAGGTGCTTTGGCTTCAAATGTGGCTCAGGGTGGAGCAGCTCTTGCTATTGCTTTAAAAACTAAGGATACCAATAAGAAAGCTCTGGCTTCATCGGCTGGAATTACTGCGATTTGTGGGATTACGGAACCGGCTCTTTATGGGGTAACTTTGCAAAATAAAGCAGCCCTTATAGGATCTATTGTTGCAGGGGGAGTAGGTGGCTTCTTCCTTGGTATTTTAGGTGCGAGAAATTTTGCGGGTGGTTCCCCAGGTCTCTTGACGATTGCAGCGTATATCGGTGAAGATACACTTAAATATTTTTACACAGCTATTGCAGGTCTTGTAATTTCTGTTGTGGTATCTTTCATTGTGACCTTCATTCTTTATAAGGAAGATTAATGATTGTGGCAGACCGAGAGGTCTGTTTATTTCTTACGTTGAAAAATCCTCCACCATTTCCCAAAAGCTATGTAAATTATGATAGAATAGAGTGATTATATCTGTAATAACGGAAAAGGAGGGCAGGTCTATTTGAGGCCTGTATCATCATTATGAAACTTCAAAAACCTAAGGGAACGCAGGATATTTTACCTGTTGATAGCGCCAAATGGCAGTACGTGGAAAATGTTGCACGTGAAACATTTAAGAAATACAATTATGGTGAAATTCGTACACCTATGTTTGAACATTACGAGGTAATTTCACGTTCAGTAGGTGATACAACTGACATCGTTACTAAGGAAATGTATGATTTTCATGATAAGGGAGACCGTCATATTACACTTCGTCCAGAAGGAACAGCACCGGTTGTACGCTCTTATGTAGAAAACAAACTCTTTGCGCCAGAGGTCCAAAAACCTGTTAAAGTTTATTATATTGGATCAATGTTCCGTTATGAACGTCCTCAAGCAGGACGCTTGCGTGAGTTCCACCAACTAGGTGTAGAGTGCTTTGGATCAAAAAATCCAGCAACAGATGTTGAAACCATTGCTATGGCCTACCAACTCTTTAATACGCTAGGCATTAAGGATGTTACCCTTCATTTGAATAGCCTTGGAAATACTGAGAGTCGTCTGGCTTATCGTCAGGCCTTGATTGACTACTTGACACCGATGCGTGAAAGTTTGTCAAAAGATAGTCAACGCCGTTTGGATGAAAATCCTTTGCGAGTACTCGATTCAAAAGAAAAAGAAGATAAGGTTGCAGTTGAAAATGCTCCCTCTATCCTTGATTATTTAGATGAAGAAAGTCAAGCGCACTTTGACGAAGTACGTACCATGCTCGATAGTCTTAACATTCCTTACGTGATTGATACTAATATGGTACGTGGTCTTGATTACTATAATCACACGATTTTTGAATTTATTACCACTATTGATAAGTCTGAATTGACAATCTGTGCAGGTGGTCGTTATGATAGTTTGGTTGAATACTTCGGTGGTCCAGAAACAGCTGGTTTTGGTTTGGACTTGGTTTAGAACGCTTGCTTTTGGTTCTTGATAAACAGGGTATTGAGCTTCCGGTGGAAGAAAGTCTGGATGTTTACATTGCAGTACTTGGTTCAGGTGCCAATGGCAAAGCTCTTGAGTTAGTTCAAGCTATCCGCTATCAAGGATTTAAGGCTGAACGTGATTACCTTGGACGTAAGATTAAGGCACAATTTAAGTCAGCAGATACCTTCAAGGCTAAGACGGTTATCACATTAGGTGAGAGTGAAGTGGAGTCAGGTCAGGTCAATGTCAAAAATAATGCTACTCGTGAGGAAGTTACTGTAAGTTTCGAAGAGCTAACTAAAAACTTTGCTGTAGTCCTCGAACAGTTAGAAAAGTAGGGGGCATATGGTTAGTATAGTTGATATGCTCAAACGGAGTGAGAAGTTCAGTTTGGCTTTTGATCGTAGTATGCCCATTCGTTTCCAACAACAGTTTTGGCAATTGATTGCCTTTCTTGATAAACATGACCTTACTTGGTTTAATGATGAGCCTGCAAGTGATCATGCGATGTGCCAGCAATTACTCGGTCAAGTTTGGCGTCAAGATTGTCAAGATGTGGTCTTAAGTTTTGAAACACAGGAACGTTATTTGGGATGGCAGGTAGACGAGGAAACCGATGAACTTAGTGTTATCATTGAAGATGTTTACGGATTCCGTTGGAATAGTTTACTTGACTTAGAAACAGCTGATTATCGTTTTGAAGATTTTGAAGAGTTTGCTGAAGATTACGTGGATACTAGTGATTTGTTGAAACAATTTGGCAAATAGTTTTATAAAAAAGAAAGTCTATTAAATTCTAACCTGAAATGGGTGGGGTTTTGATGGGCTTTTTGCTATAATAGTTAAGACTAAAAAATTAACGAAAGAAGTGTATTTATGGAACGTTCTATGTATGCCGGACGTGTTCGTAGTGAACACATCGGAACTACTATTACTTTGAAAGGTTGGGTATCTCGCCGTCGTAACCTCGGAGGTTTGATTTTCATCGATCTTCGTGACCGTGAAGGTTTGATGCAGTTGGTTGTTAACCCTGAAAATGCGGACGCTAATGTTGTTGAAACAGCTGAAAGTTTGCGTAGCGAATTTGTTATTGAAGTCACAGGAACTGTTGAAGCGCGTGAACAAGCTAATGATAACTTGCCTACAGGTGCTGTCGAACTTAAAGTTGAAGACCTTAAAGTCCTTAATACTGCCAAACAACACCATTTGAAATTAAAGATGGTGTTGAGGCTAGTGATGATACACGTATGCGTTACCGCTATCTGGATCTTCGTCGTCCAGAGATGTTGGAAAACTTTAAGCTCCGTGCAAAGGTAACTCACGCCATCCGTAATTATCTTGATGACTTGGAATTTATCGATGTTGAAACACCAATGTTGACAAAATCTACACCAGAAGGTGCTCGAGATTACTTGGTTCCAAGCCGTGTTAGCCAAGGTCACTTTTATGCTCTTCCGCAAAGTCCTCAAATCACTAAACAATTATTGATGAATGCTGGTTTTGACCGTTACTATCAAATTGTTAAGTGTTTCCGTGATGAAGATTTGCGTGGAGACCGTCAACCTGAGTTTACACAAGTTGACTTGGAAACGTCATTCCTTAATGAGCAAGAAATCCAAGATATTACAGAAGGCTTGATTGCTAAGGTTATGAAGAAACTAAAGGAATTGAAGTTACATTACCATTCCCACGCATGTCTTACGATGATGCCATGAATAACTATGGTTCTGACAAGCCAGATACACGCTTTGACATGCTTTTACAAGACTTGACAGAGGTTGTCAAGGGTGTAGACTTCAAAGTGTTTGCTGAAGCGCCAGCTGTTAAGGCAATTGTTGTCAAAGGAAATGCAGACAAATACTCACGTAAAAGTATTGATAAGTTGACAGAGTTTGCCAAACAATTTGGTGCTAAAGGTCTTGCTTGGGTTAAGATGACTGATGGAGCTCTAGCAGGTCCAGTTGCTAAATTCTTGACAAGTATTGAGGATAAGTTGACAAATGCTTTACACCTCGAAGAAAATGATCTAGTTCTTTTTGTAGCAGATACACTTGAAATCGCTAATAACACACTTGGTGCTTTGCGTAATCAAATTGCTAAAGAACTTGACATGATTGACAACACTAAGTTCAACTTCCTTTGGGTTGTCGATTGGCCAATGTTTGAGTGGTCTGAAGAAGAAGGACGCTATATGTCTGCTCACCACCCATTTACTTTGCCAACAGAAGATTCTGCAGCAGAGCTTGAAGGAGATCTTTCCAAGGTACGTGCTGTAGCTTATGATATTGTCTTGAATGGTTATGAGCTTGGTGGAGGTAGTCTACGTATTAATCATAAAGACCTACAGGAACGTATGTTGAAAGCCCTTGGTTTCTCTGAAGAATCAGCCTATGAGCAATTTGGATTCCTTCTTGAAGCTATGGACTATGGTTTCCCACCACATGGTGGTTTGGCTATCGGTCTTGACCGTTTTGTTATGCTTCTTGCAGGTAAAGATAATATCCGTGAAGTGATTGCCTTCCCTAAAAATAATAAGGCATCAGATCCTATGACTCAGGCTCCCAAGTCTTGTGGCTGATAAACAGTTGGAAGAACTTGCCCTTCATGTAGATTTAGAAAATGAATAAAGCACCTCTTCATAAACATGTTAAATTTGTAGCGAAAAAGTCTGCGAAGAAAATGGGCGTTTTGCAGGCTGCACGTAGTATTTCCCGTGAAAAATATACTGAAAAAGTTTCAGCTTCTTTACTTTACGGGCTCTTATCGTCAATCGCCGTTAATTTCTTTTTTCAACCTGGACATGTTTACTCCAGTGGAGCAACAGGTTTGGCACAGGTTTTATCGGCATTGAGTGTTAGAACTTTAGGCTTTGAGATACCAGTATCATTGACTTTCTATGCAATTAATATCCCTCTCTTGATTCTGGCTTGGTATAAGATTGGCCATAAATTTACAATCTTTACTTTCATTACAGTAACGATGAGCTCCCTTTTTATTCAGGTGATGCCACATGTAACCTTGACAGAGGATCCTTTGATCAATGCTATCTTTGGTGGTTTGGTCATGGGAACGGGAATTGGTTTCGGTTTAAAATCACGTATCTCTAGTGGAGGGACGGATATCGTTAGCCTCACTATTCGTAAGAAAACAGGCCGTGATGTTGGGAATATCTCCTTGATTGTCAATGGGATTATCATGGTTTTTGCGGGCATTCTTTTTGGTTGGAAATATGCTCTTTATTCAATGGTGACTATTTTTGTTTCTAGTCGAGTTACAGATGCGATTTTCACGAAACAAAAGAAAATGCAGGCTATGATTGTCACAAGTAATCCCGACCCAGTTGTAAGGATGATTCAGAAAAAACTCCACCGTGGAGTAACGATGATTAATGATGCGGAAGGGACTTATAATCACGAAAAGAAAGCAGTATTACTGGCGATTATTACGCGTGAAGAGTATACTGACTTCAAGCATTATATGAGAAAAGCAGATCCTAAAGCTTTTGTCTCCATCGCAGAAATGTACATATTCTAGGTCGTTTTGTTGATTTAGATGACTAACAAAAAAAGGAAGTTGACGAACGTTAGCTTCTTTTTTGTTGGAGAGAATTCTTGACGAAATGCCTGCTTGACTTTACAATATCAGTATGATTAGATTTTTAATTCCAACCGCAAAAGAAATGAAGGCCAGTAAGGAAGTTTCGTCTCAAAAATTATCCGAAAAGAGTGCGGCTATCCTAACTGAAATGGCAAAATTGTCCACAGATGAATTATCCACAGCTTATAAAATAAAGCCTGAGCAGGCTGAGAAAGAAAAGCAGCGCTGGGCTGCGATTTTATCGGGAGAAGCGAAAACCTATCCGGCTATCGAGCTTTTTAATGGACTGATGTATCGTCACATCAAACGTAGTGACTTATCCACATGTGAAAAAGATTTCTTAGGCCAACAAGTATTTATCACATCTTCTTTTTATGGAATCATTCCCGCTTTTTACCCGATTCAAGAACATCGTCATGACTTTCATACGAAGATTAAGGTTGATGGTCAGTCCTTAAAAAACTATTGGCGTGCTGAATATGATCAATTTTTAGAGGAGAGTCAAGTTCCGGTTGTTTCTTTGCTTTCAAGTGAATTCGAGGATGTTTTTAGTCCAACTCTTCGTAAGCAGTTATTCACGGTTAGTTTTATGGAAGACCGCAATGGGGTTCTTAAGACTCACTCTACGATTTCCAAAAAGGCAAGAGGGGCTTTTTTGACAGCTGTTATGGAGGAGAATTGTCAAACGATTAATGATTTACGAAAATTGTCTTTTGATGAGTTTAATTTTCGTGAGGATTTATCCTCTAATAATGAGCTAGTTTTTGTTAAAATTGCATAAAAAAGTCTGAGTTATAAGCTCAGACTTTTTTTATAGCATATCTTTACGATCGACTTGTTCATAGTTGGTTTGACCGTCATTTAGCTTGTCCCAAATAACGACTTCTCCTTGATTAAGAGATTTTTTGACATCAATAATACGTTGATTAGATGATCCTCGAAACTGGAGCATAAGGTTCTTTTTAGTGATGTCAAAGCGGCCGTCAACGAGAATGTCAACGAGTTGAAGAAGTTCTAGTTTATCAGGAGTTTCAAGCATCAACTCCTCCCAAGTATAACCAGTCCAAGACCAGATATCTTTTTCCGGGAGTTCCTCACGAATGCGTTTGACTAGGGGAATGAGAATTCCTGTGTTTAGGAAGGGTTCACCACCAAGTAGCGTGAGACCTTGTACGTAAGGTTGAGCTAGATCCCTCATGATTTGTTCTTCAAGTTCTTTAGTATAGGGAATTCCTGCCTTAAAGGACCAGGTGGCAGCGTTATAGCATCCCTCGCAATGAAACATGCAACCAGAGACGTAAAGGGAGTTACGCACGCCTTCACCATCAACGAAATTAAAAGCTTTGTAGTCAATAATACGTCCTTGGCTAAGTTCTTCAGACTTCCATTCCTGTGGTTTTGGTGTATTCCATGTCATGATTCTACTCCAAATCTATCCAATAGCGCTCAGTTTCATGGCGAATGTCCTCCAACTGGCCACCATTGGCTAATATAACAGCTCGACTAGCAGGATTCTTGATACTACAAGTGACCAGAGCACGATGAATATTCTTGTCTTTAGCTACTTGTAAGCCTTGACGGAGTGATTCTTTCGCATAACCCTTTCCTCGTTCGGATGGACGGATAGAGTAGCCAATATGGCCCCCTTTTTCTAGTAAGTAGTCATTTAATCGGAGACGAAGGTTGAGAAAACCAAGAGCATGATCCGCTTCGTCAAAACTAACCAGCTGGATAGCAGGAACCCAGTTTTCAGGAATATTGAGTCCCGCTTCCGCTTGAATATTTTCTTCTAGCCACTCTTCATAAACAAAATTGTCGGGGTTCCAAAATCCACCGTCATGAGCAGATTGCTCCCTTTCAAATTCAGCCATCATCTCTAAGATAGCTTCTTTATCTATTTGACTCGGTCGGCGTAAGATCATATTATTTCTTCTTTCCAGCTTTTTTCAAAAGGGCTTGGACATGTGCTTTTTTATCGTTTTTGACGGTTGCATTTTTTTCGTGGTAACGTTCCACTTGTTGCATACCTTTATAATCTAATTGATATTTTCCCATTATATTCCTTTCTAAAAAAATGAAATAAGCAAAAGCAGTTGGAAGGTATCATCCAGCTGCTTCTAGTTTATTATAATGTATTCTAGGTCTTATTAAAGGTGTTTACCTTCATATTTTATGGTTGAACCGTTCATGTGTTTGACCCGAGCAGAGATTTCTTTGTGGCGTCCTTTAACCATTGGGCGTGCCTGTGGGTTTCCTAGATAGCCGCAAGTACGTTTGACAACATCAACTGTTTTAGGATCTGTGTTGCCACAGTTAGGGCACATGAATCCACGTTCTGTTGGGGTGAAGTCCCCTTCAAAATCACACTTGTAGCATTTATCAATTGGAGTATTCGTTCCGAGGTAACCGACACGGTCATAAGCAAAGTCCCAGACAGCTTCGAGTGCCTTTGGATTTTGCTGGAGGACTGGATATTCGCAGTAATGGATGAATCCACCAGTTGCGCCAGCTTCTGGGTATGCTTTTTCGAATTCTAATTTTTCAAATGGTGTTGGATTTTTACGAACATCGTAGTGGAAAGAGTTGGTGTAATACTCTTTATCTGTGATATCAGTCACGACACCGAACTTTCAGTATCCAAACGACAGAAACGATCCGTCAAACTCTCTGATGGTGTTGAATAAACAGAGAAATGATAATCATATTCGTCAGACCAACTTTCACAAGCATTTTTCATAGATTTAACGATATCTAACGTGAACGCTTTGGCTTCTGGATTAGTCTCCCAGTCACTACCATAAAAAACGGATGCTACTTCATAAAGCCCAATATAACCAAGTGATACAGTTGCACGACGATGTTTGAAGAGTTGATCTACATTATCGAATTTACCTAGACGTTGGCCAAAGGCCCCGTACTGATAAAGAATAGGTGCATTAGCAGGTGTAGCTTCTTTGACACGTTCAACTCGGTAGACGAGTGCATCTTTGGCAATTCCCATTCTTTCTTCAAAAATTTCCCAAAATTTATCTTGGTCTCCCTTAGATTCTAGGGCAATTCGAGGAAGATTAAGGGTTACAACACCCAGATTCATTCGTCCAGAATTAACTTCAACACCATTTTCATCCTTCCACCCTTGTAGGAAGGAACGACATCCCATAGGAGCCTTAAAGGAACCTGTCAATTCAACGATTTTGTCATATGATAAGACATCTGGATACATACGCTTTGTTGCACATTCAAGAGCTAGTTGCTTAATATCGTAGTTAGGTGAGCTAGGCTCTAAGTTAAGTCCACGTTTTAAGGTAAAAATGAGTTTAGGGAAAATGGCTGTACGGTGTTCGGAGCCAAGTCCTAAAATACGAACTTGTAGGATAGCCTTTTGGATTTCACGCTCAAACCAGTTTGTCCCTAAACCGAAACCGAGAGAGGTAAAGGGAGTTTGTCCGTTCGAAGTGAAAAGCGTATTAATCTCGTATTCAAGAGATTGCATAGCATCGTAGATATCTTTACGCGTTTTGGCGCGTGCATAGTCTTCACGTTTTTCTTCAGCTACCCACTCTTTAGCATCAGCTAAGTGTTTTTTGTAGTTAAGTTCTGCGTAAGGAGCTAAAAACTCATCGATACGGTCTGCAGTACAGCCACCATATTGACTAGAGGCAACATTTGCGATGATTTGTGAAATTTGTGCTGTTGCAGTTTGAATGGATTTAGGACTTTCAACTTCAGCGTTACCAATTTTAAAACCATTTGCCAACATGCCTTTGAAGTCAATCAAACAACAGTTGGTCATAGGTGTGTAAGGGCTGTAGTCTAAATCGTGGAAATGGATATCACCCTTTTGATGAGCATTTGCCACGTGTGGAGGAAGCATCTTAAGTCCTACAGATTTTCCGACAATTCCTGCGGTTAAATCACGTTGTGTATTGTAAAGATCGCTATCTTTATTAGCATTTTCATGAACAACAGCCTGGTCTTTATTAACAAGTTTACTAATGGTGAAATTGATGTCAGTAGCCTGAGAACGTTCAAAATCACGTTTGGTACGATAGTTGATATATTCTTGAGCGATAGCATATTCGTTAGCTTCGAGTAACTCGTGCTCTACTATGCTTTGGATTTCATATATTTTGATATTTTGAGTGAAGCGGTCATTGATTTCAGCAACAATACGGTTGGCAATTCCCTCCAACTTTGCTTCAATCAAGGGTGTGATAGGTGTAATAGCCTCACTTGCTTTTGAGGATAGCCTCATATATTTTACTTGAATCAAAGACAACCATACGACCATCACGTTTGATGACTTTGATATCAGGGTTGATTGTAACCTTTTCTTTTTCTAATGTAATCATCTAAAAATCACCTCGTTACTAATTATAGCACTAGGCAAAAAAAAATCAATATATTGTGGTATATTTTTATCTCAACCACTATATATTGATTTTTCGACCTATTTTAGGACGTAAACAGTGTATCGTTCAACGCCTTTTAAAGGGGCTTTTTTATAGTTTTTTGAAAGTGTAGATTTAACATCAGAAGGTAGTTGTGTATCTTGTTGGACAACGATATATTGTGCTGAATCTTGGATAATAGTATCTGAGAGAGCTTTCTGATGACTAGATTTAGCTGTGTTAAGTTCTGGAAGAACAAATTGTGAAGCTGCTTTACGACCGCTTTCCAAATAAATTTTTGCTGATGAATCGTAAACGTAGATAGTTTCATCTTTTTTGGTATTTTTAGCGAGGTAATTTGCAACAGTACTACGTTCAGTATTATTTCCTAAATTAAATAGGAACATAATGATTGGCATCGCGAAAGCAAATGCAAAGACTGCAATAGGTAAGAAGTAATTACGACTAAGGAAGATACCAAAAACTTTAAGTGTGTGAATCTGGTTACCATTACGACGTCGGTGAGAAGTTCGCTCTGCTCTCTTTTTAATAGCATCATCTAAAGAAAGTGCTGTCAAGACTAGACCATAAGGTACGATGTTGAGAATACTGTAAAGTCCAAAACTTTGAGAGAACAAGCTGTAAACTACTGTAAAGATAAAACTAAGGAGTAGTACCCACTTGATGCTCTTATCTTTAGCATCGCCAAGAAGGTGGTTGCTTGTAGTAAGTGCACCAATAAGTAATCCAGAGCCGATGACAGCAAAACTTTGGTAAGCTAACGTAAGTAGAAAGTCATTTTTTTCTACAGCAAGTTGTGTAAAGTTGTAAACCAAAACTTGGTTAATATAGTCCGATGTAATTTGTAAATTTAGGATAAAGTAAAGACATAGATACAATACTAGAATGTTACCAAAAATAATACAAAGAACTTGATAAAAACCACGAGCAAAGTGCTTGTTGACAAGGTTGTAAACGAAGATTGTCACAAGTGACAATATCCAGAAAATAAGAGTTCGAGCTTCAAAAAGAGCTCCCGCAGTGCCAGCGAAGCCGTAAAGAATAAAGGCTTCATCACGACTATGACCCGCAAAGTAACGAGTTAAGAAGAAGATAGCACCTAGGACAAAAGGCATAGCAAATTGGATAGGGTAGAGCCCACCAAAACCAAGTGTTCCATTAGTGACATAGAAAATAATACTAATTAGAGTGGCAATTTCCTTCTTGTTTGTCATGTGCATGACAGTCTTGTAAAGGTAACTTCCAGAAAGATAGTAGGTAAGGAATTGAATAGGAATCAGCCAAAGAGTTGATCCTAAACGGAAAGCCAGAGAAACTAGTAAGTAATAAAAGAAGCCGCCTGTCGCAAAAAAGTCAGAGTAGGGTAAGCTACCATTGGCAAACATTTTTGCAATGTAAAGGTTTTGAGACTGTATATTATTGGCAAAGTCTGTAAAGCAGGGTACTGATATACTAAAAATACTCAAAATCAAACTGAGAATCAGGATATGGCCTTTATGCTTCCATGGAAGTGAAATCTTAGTTTTTTTCTCTATTTGAGACGAATTTGATTCTTCTGTATGTCCCTGAATTGTCACTTCAATCTTTTCGGATTGATTATCTTGTGTATGAGAGCGATGGTGGCTTCGATGATAACTTTGGTAGCCACTTGAATCTAAAGTATTGTCTTCGTTGTATGGACTCACAATTAAACTCCTTTGTTGACATTTGGAAAGTTATAAATAAAAGGGTCTTATCCCCTAATTGTCTTATTTAAAGTATATCAGATAATACCATTTAGTCAATTTCCTCTAATTTCTTACATTTAAGAAAAAAATATCTAAAAAAGAGACTGAGATACAATATCCCAATCTCTTTTTAACAGGCTCTACAATTTCTGTAGTGGGTAAAACTACTGTAGAGATTATAGAGCTTTTTGAATGCAGACAAAAAGTCCCATAAGAACTATAATGAAAAGCAACCAAACCATCATTAGGAAGAACTTATGAGACTTATTAAGAATACCACAGAATTAATCGGAATTAAAGACCAAAATATCAATATTTCACTTGTTTTTGAAACTGACACTCATATAGAGATTCAAGCAAAACTCGATTATCCTGCACCATCATGTCCTCATTGCCATGGAAAAATGATCAAGTACGACTTTCAAAAGCCTTCTAAAATCCCTCTTCTCGAACAAGCGGGAACTCCAACACTACTACGTCTGAAGAAACGCCGCTTCCAGTGTAAAAATTGTAGGAGAGTCACGGTAGCTGAGACATCAATCGTTGAGAAAAACTGTCAAATCTCCAACCTTGTCCGACAAAAGGTTACACAACTCCTAACTGAGAAGGTGTCATTAACGGATATTGCCAGAAGACTTCGCGTGTCAACGTCCACTGTCTATCGTAAACTCGACCAGTTTACTTTCAAGGAACACTATGACAAACTCCCAGCTATTATGTCCTGGGATGAGTTTGGGTTCAAGAAAGGGAAATTGGCTTTTGTTGCGCAGAACTATGAGACAAACAAACTCATAACCATCCTTGATAATCGTCGCCAAACCACTATACGAAACTACTTTTTGAAGTATCCATTGAAAGTCCGACAACAGGTACAGTTTATCACGATGGATATGTCTGGGACCTATATGCCACTAGCCAAAAAACTTTTTCCAAACGCCAAAATCGTTCTTGATCGTTTCCACATTATCCAGCACCTTGGTCGAGCCTTTTTAAAGACAAGAATTGCTATTATGAACCAGTTTGATAAGAAGTCACTACCCTATCGAGCCTTGAAAAATCACTGGCGACTCTTCCAAAAGGACAGCCGTAAGTTATCTCTCAGCTCTTTTTATTCAAAGACTTTCCGACAAACTTTAGCACCACATGAAGTCGTTGAGAAGACTCTAGACTTTTCAGAAGAGCTCGCTAATGACTACAACCTCTATCAGCTTTTGCTTTTTCACTTTCAGGAGAAGAGGGTAGATGAATTTTTTGAGTTAATAGAGGAGAACATGAGTAAGGTCAATCACTACTTTCAAACGGTCTTTAGGACTTTTCTTAGACACAAGCAATACATCAAGAATGCGCTAGAAACTGACTATTCAAACGCGAAACTCGAAGCGACTAACAAGTTGATTAAAGACATCAAACGGTTGGGCTTCGGTTTTAGAAACTTCATCAACTTTAAGAAACGTGTCTTCATCACTCTAAACATAAAAAAAGAGAAGACCTATCAGGTCCTCTCTAGATGTTAGCTTTTCGTCACCCACTACAGTTGACAAAGAGCCTTTTAACAAGTCATTTCTTTGCCTATAGCATTGAATATTTTTTAGTTTTCATCGATGAAGCTATTGAAAACTTCTTCAATCATATCCCATTCAGCATCTGAATCTTCAGGAATTGGTTGAAGGTCGCCTTCAGTACCGTCTTCATTTTCAGTGAATGAGTATGCTTGGATTTCAATTTCCCCGTTAGCATCTTCTTCAGCACCAGCTGGTACCAAAGAACATAGTTTTTACCAAATTCTTCGCGTCCATCAATAGTCAACAAGATTTCAAAAAGTGTTTCATTTCCTTGTTCGTCTACTAAAGTGATGACTTCATGATCATGGTTGTGGTCGTGATTGTGTGACATATTGTTCTCCTTTTTGTAGAGAGCACTGAATAGTGAGGAAATCTAGTATATTTGCTTGGCAGTTTACTAGATTGTCATTTGACTATTAGGTCTCTATTACACTTTCTTAAAACATTCGATCGAGGTAGTTTTGTAGAATAAGTTGGGCAGCTAATTTATCAATAACTTTTTTACGTTTACCACGGCTGACATCTGCTTGTTCAACCAACATACGCTCGGCTTGAACAGTTGTCAAGCGTTCGTCTTGGTAATCTACAGGAATTCCAAAGATTTCCTTGATTTTGTCACCATAGGCTTTGCTTGCCTCAACACGTGGTCCTTCAGTGTTATTCATATTTTTAGGAAGACCAACAACAAATTTTTCTACCTTATATTCTTTAACGAGCTCGCCTAGTCGGTCGAAACCAAACTCTTCAGCCTCCTCGTCAATTTTGATAATTTCAACGCCTTGGGCTGTAAAACCGAGGGGATCACTAATCGCAACTCCTACTGTTTTTGAGCCAACATCAAGTCCCATTACTCGCATTAGAGGTCAATTCCATTTCCTTTAAGATAATAGCGAACGAGTTCTTCAACGATTTCATCACGTTCGTATTTACGAATCTGGTTACGGGCGTCATTATAACGCGGAACATAAGCAGGATCACCGCTCAGAACATAACCGACGATTTGGTTGATAGGATTGTAACCTTTCTCAGCCAACGAACGGTAAACATTTGTCAAAGTATTACTGATTTCATCTTTGCTACCGTCGTCTAGGTTGAAACGAACAGTTTCATCTGTAAATCCCATACTGACACCTTCTTTCTATAAGAATTATCTGTTAGTTCTTTATTATAACATAAGTATAGCCAAAAGGGAAAGTCGATGAACAAAAAAAGAGACGACTGAAGTCATCTCTCTTAATATCCAATAAGATTAAACGCGTTCAACTTTACCAGATTTAAGCGCACGAGCTGAAGCCCAAACTTTTTTAGGTTTACCATCAACAAGGATAGTAACTTTTTGAAGGTTAGGTTTAACGGCACGTTTAGTTTTGTTCATAGCGTGTGAACGGTTGTTTCCAGAAACAGTTTTACGTCCTGTAAAGTAACATACTTTAGCCATTTCGTGTTTTCCTCCTAGGTAGAATTTATTACGGATGTGCTAGCACCACATACCAAAACATTCTATCATAAGAATTTAGGTTTGACAAGAACTATTTATAATTTCTTTTTATAACAAAATAGTATATGCTTATTATAATAAGAAAAAATCAGTTAAAAAAGGAAGAGAAGATGCCAGATAATCTTGCTCTACGCATGCGTCCACGTACAATTTCAGAGGTGATTGGTCAGAAGCATTTGGTTGGTGAAGGTAAAATTATTCGCCGTATGGTAGAAGCGAATATGCTGTCGTCAATGATTCTCTACGGGCCACCAGGAATCGGGAAGACCTCAATAGCTAGTGCTATTGCAGGAACAACAAAATTTGCTTTTAGAACCTTTAATGCTACTGTTGATAGCAAGAAACGCCTGCAGGAAATTGCGGAAGAGGCTAAATTTTCAGGTGGCTTAGTTCTGCTTCTAGATGAGATTCATCGTTTGGATAAGCTAAACAAGACTTTTTATTGCCACTCTTAGAGAATGGCAATATTATCATGATTGGGGCTACAACGGAGAATCCGTTTTTTTCTGTCACACCAGCCATCCGTAGTCGTGTACAAATATTTGAGTTGGAACCACTCTCTAACGAGGATATTAAGGAAGCTATCCTAGGTGTTCTAGAGGACAAGGAGCGTGGCTTTGACTTTGATGTCCAGTTAGATGAGGATGCTCTAGATTTTATTGCTACGGCTACTAATGGTGATTTACGTTCGGCTTATAATTCCTTAGATTTAGCTGTCATGTCGACGCCAGCTTCAGAAGATGGGCTTCGCCATATTACTTTAGATACAGTGGAAAATAGTTTACAACGTAGCTATATCACCATGGATAAAGACGGTGATGGACACTATGATGTACTTTCTGCTTTGCAAAAATCTATTCGAGGCTCTGATGTTAATGCCAGTCTTCACTATGCAGCACGTTTGGTTGAAGCAGGAGATCTCCCTAGTCTAGCACGACGCTTGACTGTGATTGCGTACGAGGATATTGGTTTAGCTAATCCTGATGCGCAAGTTCACACGGTTACAGCTTTGGAAGCTGCACAGAAAGTAGGTTTCCCAGAGGCGCGAATTTTGATTGCCAATGTAGTTGTTGACTTAGCTTTATCTCCTAAGTCGAATTCGGCTTATATGGCTATGGATGCTGCCTTGGCAGACCTTAGAAAATCAGGAAATTTACCGATTCCTCGTCATTTGAGAGATGGACACTATGCTGGAAGCAAGGAACTGGGCAATGCACAAGATTACAAGTATCCCCATGCTTATCCTGAAAAGTGGGTCAAACAACAATATCTTCCGGATAAATTAAGAGGTGTGAATTATTTCCAACCCAATGAAACCGGGAAATATGAAAGAGCTCTTGGAGCTAATAAAGAACGGATCGATAAGTTATCTAGGTAATACGAGAGGAATCAACGAAAACGATTGCAAAAAAATTGATTTTTCCTCTTGCAATAATTTTCAAAAGTGGTATCATAAAAACATAGAAATTGCTGTGGTATACGAATCCACATATAAGTGTTGACCGACTAATTTTTGTATTATCGGGAGACAGAGGTCTATTAACAGTGTGCAGGCTGGCTCACCCAGAAGCAACTGAAGTTAGTAGCGAGTCGCCCACCTGCTTTTTTACGTCGCGGGTTCAATACAAACCGTGGATCATCGGTACCAATACAGCATCCAGCCTCCTTAGCTCAGTTGGTAGAGCAGTGGACTCTTAATCCATGGGTCACAGGTTCGAGCCCTGTAGGGGGCAGTTTAATATCGAAAAGAGACTTGATTGTAGGTCTCTTTTTTTTAATTTTTCTAAGAAAGAACTCACTTTAAACAGAACTTTACGTGCTTGTTTGTCCAAACGAGAGTTGTTCCAAATGATAATTCCTTCTAAGATATATGCTTTGTGTTATGATATTAGTCAGGAAACAGAATTGAAAAAGGAGACCTGTATTGAAAATTGCAATCATTGGCTATAGCGGCTCTGGAAAGTCTACTTTGGCAAATTTTTTAGGTCAACACTACAATTGTGAGGTTCTTCATTTAGATAAAATTCATTTCACATCAAATTGGCAAGAGCGAACAGTTGATGAAATGACTGACGATATATCAACATTTATGCTACAACGTGATTGGATTATTGAAGGGAATTACTCGGCCTGTCTTTATGAAGAACGGATGAGGGAAGCTGACTGTATTGTCTATTTCAACTTTAACAGAGTTAATTGTCTCTATCGGGCATTTAGGCGCTATTTAACATATAGGGGAAAGACACGTCCTAGCATGGCAGAAGACTGTAATGAAAAATTTGATTTTGCATTTGTGAAATGGATTTTATTAGACGGACGTTCCAAAAAATATGTCGAGCAATATCATACAGTTGTTAAAAATTATTCTGACAAGACAATTATTTTAAAGAATCAAAGGCAGTTAAATCATTATATGAAGCAGGTTAATAGCTACTAGAATTATTTAGTCATAAAATAGCTGGTAGTTCTATATAAGATGTAAGGATAAAAAAGAGATAGTAAATAACGAGTTGCAATCTTAGCTATAACTGTCAGAATATTTTGTAAGAAGCGCTTTCAACGTTGAACAAATAGCCTTTTTTCTGCTATAATAAACTGTAACGCGAAACTTGTGGGTGAAATTCCCACCGTGAAGTTTTTCAAGAAAGGTGGGGACAGCCTCGTAAAGGTGGAGCTGTCCGTTATCAAAATAATATGACATCAGTAGTTGTTGTGGGTACCCAGTGGGGTGATGAAGGTAAAGGGAAAATTACAGATTTCCTAAGTCAAGATGCCGAAGTGATCGCACGTTATCAAGGTGGAGACAATGCAGGTCACACGATTGTTATCGATGGTAAGAAATTTAAATTGCACTTGATTCCATCAGGTATTTCTTCCCAGAGAAAATCTCTGTTATCGGGAACGGTGTAGTGGTCAATCCTAAATCACTTGTCAAAGAGTTGGAATATCTTCATGCGGAAGGTGTGTCAACAGAGAGCCTTCGTATTTCTGACCGTGCGCACGTTATCTTGCCGTACCATATTAAACTTGATCAACTGCAAGAAGCTGCTAAAGGTGATAATAAGATTGGTACAACTAACAAGGGTATTGGGCCTGCCTATATGGATAAGGCTGCGCGTGTAGGTATCCGTATTGCAGACCTTTTGGACAAAGAAATCTTTGCTGATCGTTTGAAAACAAACTTAGCTGAGAAAAACCGTCTTTTCAGTAAGATGTATGAGGCTGAAGAATTATCATTCGATGAGATTTTTGAAGAATACTATGCTTACGGACAACAAATTAAGCAGTACGTTACAGATACATCTGTTATCTTGAACGACGCTCTTGATGCAGGTAAACGTGTCCTCTTTGAAGGAGCTCAAGGGGTTATGCTTGATATTGACCAAGGTACTTACCCATTTGTAACGTCATCAAACCCAGTTGCGGGTGGTGTTACAATCGGTTCAGGTGTTGGTCCATCTAAAATCAATAAGGTCGTAGGTGTATGTAAGGCCTATACGAGTCGTGTTGGTGATGGTCCTTTCCCAACTGAGTTATTTGATGAAGTAGGTGAACGTATCCGTGAAGTTGGTCATGAATATGGAACAACAACTGGACGTCCACGTCGTGTGGGATGGTTTGACTCAGTGGTGATGCGCCATAGCCGTCGTGTATCAGGTATCACAAACCTCAGCTTGAACTGTATCGATGTTCTCTCAGGTCTTGACACTGTAAAAATTTGTGTAGCTTACGACCTTGACGGTGAGCGTATTGATTACTACCCAGCTAGTCTTGAGCAATTGAAACGCTGTAAACCAATCTATGAAGAATTGCCAGGTTGGGAAGAAGACATCACAGGTTGCCGTAGTTTAGATGAGCTTCCTGAAAATGCTCGTAATTATGTTCGTCGTGTAGGTGAATTGGTAGGTGTACGTATCTCTACTTTCTCTGTAGGACCAGGACGTGAACAAACAAACATTCTTGAAAGTGTTTGGTCAAATATCTAAAGCCAATAAAAGGAGAATCTAGGAAACTAGGTTCTCTTTTCTCACGCCTTAAACTTATAGATTAATATGAATGTTGCAACTGTTAAAAAGGTTACTAATTTTTCGATATGATTAGGAAAGAAACCTTTCTATTTGATTAGTTTTTCGGTATAATATGGATTGATTAAATGAAAATTAATGAGAACCTACTTTCATGATTTAAAAGTGTGTTCGTAATTTTGACAAAGAAAATAAGTGAGCATATCTCTTAATAGTTTTTGGGCAAGAGGTGAATAATGAAGAAGATTGTATTTGTTTGTCTGGGGAATATTTGTCGTAGCCCAATGGCAGAATTTGTGATGAAAGAGCTGGACAAAGGAGAGTCTTTGCATATCGAAAGTCGCGCGACATCTTCATGGGAGCATGGAAATCCAGTTCATCAAGGTACCCAAAAGATTTTAAGGAAATATGCTATTTCTTTTGACTCTTCCAAAGGCTCACAGCAGATTAGTCGGGCTGATTTTGAGTTCTTTGATCTAGTTGTGGGAATGGATGAGTCAAATGTTGAGAATCTTCTACAGATATCTGCAGGGCGTTATGACGATAAAATCAAGCTTTTCAGACCTGGTGGAGTGCCGGACCCATGGTACACAGGTGACTTTGAAGAAACATATAAATTGGTAACTGCAGGTTGTCGAGACTGGTTACAGTGGATTAAGGATAGACAATGAATTTTAAACAACTAAAGGATTTTGATTTTAAAAATATTGATATTGACCGAAATCAATTTGAACGTATCACAGTAGGGGTTATTATTTTATGCGCCCTGTCCTTGTTTTTGGTGACTATAAAAACGCAACATTCTATCAAGATTGATGGGACTAAGATTACCTATAAAGGTCAGATGCAGAACCACCGTTTGAATGGTCAAGGAACTCTGACCTATGACAATGGTGATACCTACACGGGAGAATTTAAGAATGGTTCCTTTAATGGTCAAGGAACCTTCAAATCTCATGAGGGTTGGATTTATCAAGGTGAGTTCAAGTCTGGCCAAGCCGATGGCCAAGGAAAATTGACTACTGAAAATAAGGTTACCTACAAAGGAAATTTAAACAGGGGATTTTTAAAGGATGAGAATTAACTGGTTTTCTTATATTCGTGTGACAGGACTATTTTTGGTTCTGATCTATCATTTCTTCCCAAGTATTCTTCCTGGGGGCTTCATCGGTGTTGATGTCTTCTTTACCTTCTCAGGGTATTTGATTACAGCGCTTTTGATCGATGAGGTATCTCGGACGCATCGCATTGATTACCTTGGTTTTATGCGACGACGCTTCTACCGGATCGTACCACCACTTGTGTTGATGGTGCTTATCTGTACCCCTTTGGCACTCTTGGTTCGAAATGATTTTATTGCAGGTATTGGACGTCAAATTACCTCTGTTATCGGTTTTGTAACTAACTATTATGAGATTCTGACTGGAGGAAATTACGAGAACCAGTTTAACCAGCATATTTACCTCCATACATGGAGTCTGGCTATTGAGATTCACTATTATATTCTTTGGGGTGCCTTGCTTTGGTTCCTAGCTAAGCGTGTCAAACATCAAAATCAATTTAGAGGCCTAGTCTTTATGGTATCTCTTGCTTGCTTTATGGTGAGCTTCTTATCAATGTTTATTAGTGCTTTCTTTGTTGATAGTTTTTCTCGCTTATATTTCTCATCAATTACGCATGCCTATCCATTCTTCCTAGGCTCGCTCTTTGCGACACTTTCAGGTGTGTATGAAACGACCGCTAGGTTCAAGAAAAATATACGTCTTTGGACTCTGAAAAAGACAGTCCTTTATATGGCAGGGAGTTTTGCCTTGCTCGTATTGTTAGGCTTAGTCCTTCATTTTGAGGAACGCATCACCTACCTATTTGGTTTTGTTTTGGCAAGTTTGTTCACGGCTGTTATGATTTACTCTGCCCGTGTCCTCCATGAGAAATTGCCTGGAAAATCAGAGCCTGCTCTTATTAGTTATCTGGCAGAGATCAGTTATAGTGTCTATCTTTTTCACTGGCCACTATATATTATCTTTAGTCAATTGACCAATAATATTATTGCAGTCATTCTGACAACGATTCTGTCAATTGTTTTTGCGACACTTTCCTACTATATAATAGAGCCATTTATTGCAGGAAGAAAGGCCAGTCTCTTTGGAATAGACCTAGACTTGACGCCGTACCGACATATTGTGCTTTATGTATTTAGTGGTCTCACCTTAATCACAGTGCTTATTTCTCTCTTTGCGCCGGCTGTAGGGAACTTTGAGAAAGATTTAGAAGCTAATGGGTTGTCGCAAGCTCAAACTAAGATGAAATTAACGCGTACCAATGCGGAGAACAGTCAGGCTACTTCATTTGGTGTGAATAAGGGAGTGACAATTTTAGGGGACTCCGTAGCTCTTAGATCAAAAGATCAGCTGGAATCAAGTATTGATAATGTCGCTATAGATGCAGTAGTCAGTCGTAACCTATCAACAATCAACGATTTGCTTAAAGATTACGCGGATAGTAATGCTCTTGCTAAGGATGTTGTCATTGCTGGTGGTGTTAATGAGATTGACGACTATAAAGGCGTTATTAATAAATCATCAAGAATTTACCTAAGGGTCACCATATTATCTTTGTAACACCATATAATGGAAGTAAATCTGGTAACGAGGCTCAATCTTTGCTTCAGTTACGTAAGTATGAGTTAGAGATGGCTGAGAAATATGACTTTGTGACGGTTGCTGACTGGTATCAAGTGGCTAAAGAAAATATTTCTATCTGGAATGGTACAGATGGGGTTCACTTTGGATCTGATAGCGACTCTATTAACCGTGGTGCTAAACTCTATACTAAGACAATTAAAGAAGCTATAGAGAAAGCTGATAAAGCACCAGTTAAAGGTGGTAAGAAATAATTAAAAGAGAAGGCAAGTCTTGTCTTCTTTTTTATGGACAAATTTTGACTGCATTTTTTGTTTTGTGCTAAAATAAGCCTATGGCAAGAATATTAGATAATGATTTACTAGGAGATGAAGAGTATGTTGAGCGTACCCTTCGTCCACAGTACTTTAAGGAATACATTGGTCAAGATAAGGTTAAAGACCAATTAAAGATTTTTATAGAGGCAGCTAAACTTCGTGATGAAGCCCTAGATCATACTCTTTTGTTTGGTCCTCCAGGTTTGGGGAAAACAACTATGGCTTTTGTGATAGCTAATGAGATGGGCGTCAATTTAAAGCAGACGTCTGGGCCAGCAATTGAAAAGGCTGGTGATTTAGTTGCTATACTCAATGACTTGGAGCCAGGTGATATCTTATTTATTGATGAGATTCACCGGATGCCTATGGCAGTTGAAGAAGTTCTTTATAGTGCTATGGAAGATTACTACATCGATATCATGATTGGTGCAGGCGAAACAAGTCGTAGTGTCCATCTAGAGTTACCACCGTTCACATTAGTAGGTGCAACTACTCGAGCAGGTATGTTGTCAAATCCATTGAGGGCTCGCTTTGGGATTAATGGTCATATGGAATATTATGAGCTACCAGATTTGAAGGAAATTATTGAACGTACTTCAGAAATCTTTGACATGACTATAACACCTGAAGCTGCTCTAGAGCTAGCACGTCGTAGCCGTGGGACGCCTCGTATTGCTAACCGCCTACTTAAGCGCGTGAGAGACTATGCACAAATTATGGGTGATGGCATCATTGATGATAAGATTGCAGACAAGGCGTTGACTATGTTGGATGTGGACCATGAAGGACTAGATTATGTAGACCAAAAAATTCTCCGCACCATGATTGAAATGTATGGTGGGGGACCAGTTGGTCTAGGTACCTTGTCAGTTAATATTGCTGAAGAGCGAGAAACGGTAGAAGATATGTATGAACCCTATCTAATTCAAAAGGGATTTATTATGCGAACACGAACAGGACGTGTTGCAACGGTTAAAGCCTATGAACACATGGGGTACGACTACACTCAAGAAAGTTGATAAAAAATCCATCGAAGATGGATTTTTTTGTTTAGGCAAAAAAGAAAATAAAGAAAAAGAAAAAAACTTAAAAAATCCCTTGCAATGAGTAGGTTCTTTTGTTATTATATTATGGTGCTGTAAATACAGCGCTTAGCTATGATACAAGAGGTTGCGACACGCCTGGTTGCACTGCCACGCAATCCGTGTTGGTTTTCTTGAGGAGCTAGCCTATTATCTTAAATAGACGAAAGAGGAGAAAAATGGCAAACAAAAAAATCCGTATCCGTTTGAAAGCTTACGAACACCGTACGCTTGATACAGCGGCTGAAAAAATCGTAGAAACTGCAACTCGCACAGGTGCGACAGTTGCTGGGCCAGTTCCACTTCCAACTGAACGTAGTCTCTACACAATTATTCGTGCGACTCACAAATATAAAGATTCTCGCGAACAATTTGAAATGCGTACACACAAACGTCTTATCGACATCATCAACCCAACTCAAAAAACAGTTGACGCTTTGATGAAACTTGATCTTCCAAGTGGTGTGAACGTAGAAATCAAACTTTAATTTAAAGCTTGATTCATTGAGCATAAAAAACGCTCGTTAAAAACTTTTTTGAGCATAAAAAACGCTCATAAAAAACTTTTTGAAAAAACAATAAAGTAAAGGAAATATTTTCTCATGACAAAAGGAATCTTAGGGAAAAAAGTGGGAATGACTCAAATCTTCACTGAAGCAGGTGAATTTATCCCTGTTACTGTCATCGAAGCTACTCCAAACGTTGTGCTTCAAGTTAAGACTGTTGAAACAGACGGTTACGAAGCAGTTCAAGTTGGTTTTGACGACAAACGCGAAGTATTGAGCAACAAACCTGCCAAAGGCCACGTAGCGAAAGCTAACACAGCTCCTAAGCGCTTCATTCGTGAATTCAAAAACATTGAAGGCTTGGAAGTTGGATCAGAAATCACTGTTGACACATTCGAAGCTGGAGATGTTGTTGACGTAACTGGTACTTCAAAAGGTAAAGGTTTCCAAGGTGTTATCAAACGCCACGGTCAATCACGCGGACCTATGGCTCACGGTTCTCGTTACCACCGTCGTCCAGGTTCAATGGGACCTGTTGCGCCTAACCGTGTTTTCAAAAACAAACACTTGGCAGGACGTATGGGTGGCAACCGTGTGACAATTCAAAACCTTGAAGTTGTACAAGTTATCCCAGAGAAAAACGTTATCCTTATCAAAGGTAACGTACCAGGTGCTAAGAAATCTCTTATCACTATCAAATCAGCAGTTAAAGCTGCTAAATAATAAGAAAGGAGAAATCAGTTAAAAATGGCAAACGTAAAACTATTTGACCAAACTGGTAAAGAAGTTAGCACAGTTGAACTTAACGACGCTATCTTCGGTATCGAACCAAACGAATCAGTAGTATTTGATGTCGTAATCAGCCAACGTGCTAGCCTTCGCCAGGTACTCACGCGGTTAAAAACCGTTCAGCAGTATCAGGTGGTGGACGTAAACCATGGCGTCAAAAAGGAACTGGACGTGCTCGTCAAGGTTCTATCCGCTCACCACAATGGCGTGGTGGTGGTGTTGTCTTCGGACCAACTCCACGTTCATACGGATACAAACTTCCTCAAAAAGTTCGTCGCCTTGCATTGAAATCTGTTTACTCAGCTAAAGTTGCAGAAGATAAATTTGTAGCGGTTGAAGCTCTTTCATTTGCAGCTCCAAAAACTGCTGAATTCGCAAACGTTCTTTCAGCTCTTAGCATCGATTCTAAAGTACTTGTTATCGTTGAAGAAGGAAACAAATTCGCTGAACTTTCAGCACGTAACCTTGCAAACGTAACTGTTGCAACTCCTGCAACTGCAAGTGTACTTGACATCGTAAACGCAGATAAACTTCTTGTTACTAAAGAAGCTATCTCATCAATCGAGGAGGTTCTTGCATAATGAATTTGTATGACGTAATCAAAAAACCTGTTATCACTGAGAAATCTATGGTTGCTCTTGAAGCAGGAAAATACACTTTCGAAGTTGATACACGTGCACACAAACTCTTGATCAAACAAGCAGTTGAAGCTGCATTTGAAGGTGTTAAAGTTGCTAGCGTGAACACTGTAACTGTTAAACCAAAACAAAAACGTGTTGGACGTTACACTGGTTTCACTTCAAAAACTAAAAAAGCTATCATCACTCTTACAGCTGATTCTAAAGCAATCGAGTTGTTTGCAGCTGAAGCTGAATAATCAAAGGAGAAATTAACGTGGGTATTAAAGTTTATAAACCAACGACAAATGGCCGTCGTAACATGACTTCTTTGGATTTCGCAGAAATCACTACAAGCACTCCTGAAAAATCATTGCTTGTTTCTCTTAAGAACAAAGCTGGTCGTAACAACAACGGTCGTATCACTGTACGTCACCAAGGTGGCGGACACAAACGTCACTACCGTTTGATTGACTTCAAACGTAACAAAGATGGCGTTGAAGCAGTTGTTAAAACAATTGAGTATGATCCAAACCGTACTGCAAACATCGCTCTTGTACACTACACTGACGGGGTTAAAGCTTACATCATCGCACCTAAAGGTCTTGAAGTAGGTCAACGTATCGTTTCAGGTCCAGATGCGGATATCAAGATTGGTAACGCTCTTCCACTTGCAAACATCCCAGTTGGTACAGTTATCCACAACATTGAGCTTCAACCAGGTAAAGGTGCTGAACTTATCCGTGCCGCTGGTGCTTCTGCTCAAGTTTTGGGTCAAGAAGGTAAATACGTACTTGTTCGTCTTCAATCTGGCGAAGTTCGTATGGTTCTTGGTACATGTCGTGCAACTATCGGTACTGTAGGTAACGAACAACAATCACTTATCAACCTTGGTAAAGCCGGCCGTAATCGCTGGAAAGGTATTCGCCCAACAGTTCGTGGTTCTGTAATGAACCCTAACGATCACCCACACGGTGGTGGTGAAGGTAAAGCACCAGTTGGACGTAAAGCGCCATCTACTCCATGGGGTAAACCTGCGCTTGGTCTTAAAACTCGTAACAAGAAAGCTAAATCTGACAAACTTATCGTTCGTCGTCGTAACGAAATAATTTAGTCGCTTAGCACATAACATCCGCCAACTCGGTAGCGCTTCTTAGTGCAAGCCGCTGTGGTACATTCAATTTAAAGGAGAAAACTACAAAATGGGACGTAGTCTTAAAAAAGGACCTTTCGTCGATGAGCATTTGATGAAAAAAGTTGAAGCTCAAGCAAATGACGAAAAGAAAAAAGTAATTAAAACTTGGTCACGTCGTTCAACGATTTTCCCAAGTTTCATCGGATACACTATCGCAGTTTATGATGGACGTAAACACGTTCCTGTTTACATCCAAGAAGACATGGTAGGTCACAAACTTGGTGAATTTGCACCAACTCGTACTTACAAAGGTCACGCAGCTGACGATAAGAAAACACGTCGTTAATAGGAGGAGGACACAATGGCAGAAATTACTTCAGCTAAAGCAATGGCTCGTACAGTGCGTGTTTCACCTCGTAAAACACGTCTTGTTCTTGATCTTATCCGTGGTAAGAACGTTGCTGATGCAATCGCAATCTTGAAATTCACTCCAAACAAAGCAGCACGCATTGTTGAGAAAACTCTTAACTCTGCTATCGCTAACGCAGAAAAACAACTTTGGTTTGGAAAAAAAGCTAACTTGGTAGTATCTGAAACATTCGCAAACGAAGGACCAACAATGAAACGTTTCCGTCCACGTGCGAAAGGTTCAGCTTCACCAATCAACAAACGCACAACTCACGTAACTGTAGTTGTGTCAGAAAAATAAGGAGGTAAACTCGTGGGTCAAAAAGTACATCCAATTGGTATGCGTGTCGGGATCATCCGTGACTGGGATGCGAAATGGTATGCTGAAAAAGAATACGCAGATTACCTTCACGAAGATTTGGCAATCCGCAAATTCATTCAAAAAGAACTTGCAGACGCTTCAGTTTCAACTATTGAAATCGAACGTGCTGTAAACAAAGTTATTGTTTCACTTCACACTGCTAAACCAGGTATGGTTATCGGTAAAAGGTGGATCAAACGTTGACGCTCTTCGCGCTCAACTTAACAAATTGACTGGAAAACAAGTACACATCAACATCGTTGAAATCAAGAAACCTGATTTGGACGCTCACCTTGTTGGTGAAACAATTGCTCGTCAACTTGAGCAACGTGTTGCTTTCCGTCGTGCACAAAAAAACAAGCTATCCAACGTGCAATGCGTGCTGGAGCTAAAGGAATCAAAAACTCAAGTATCAGGTCGTTTGAACGGTGCAGATATCGCCCGTGCAGAAGGATACTCTGAAGGTACAGTTCCACTTCACACACTTCGCGCTGATATCGATTACGCTTGGGAAGAAGCTGACACAACTTACGGTAAACTTGGTGTTAAAGTTTGGATCTACCGTGGAGAAGTTCTTCCAGCTCGTAAAAAAACACTAAAGGAGGCAAATAACAAATGTTAGTACCTAAACGTGTTAAACACCGTCGTGAATTCCGTGGAAAAAAATGCGCGGTGAGGCTAAAAGGTGGTAAAGAAGTATCATTCGGTGAATACGGTCTTCAAGCTACAACTAGCCACTGGATCACAAACCGTCAAATCGAGGCTGCTCGTATTGCCATGACTCGTTACATGAAACGTGGTGGTAAGGTTTGGATCAAGATCTTCCCACACAAATCATACACTGCTAAAGCTATCGGTGTACGTATGGGTTCTGGTAAAGGGGCACCTGAAGGTTGGGTAGCACCAGTTAAACGTGGTAAAGTAATGTTCGAAATCGCAGGTGTTTCTGAAGAAGTTGCACGTGAAGCACTTCGTCTTGCTAGCCACAAATTGCCAGTTAAATGTAAATTCGTGAAACGTGAAGCAGAATAAGGAGAAGACATGAAACTTGAAGAAATCAAAAAGTTTGTTGCTGAGCTTCGTGGCTTGTCTCAAGAAGAGCTTGCTAAAAAAGAAAACGAACTTAAGAAAGAACTTTTCGACCTTCGTTTCCAAGCTGCAGCAGGTCAACTTGATCAAACTGCCCGTTTGAACGAAGTGAAAAAACAAATTGCACGTGTTAAAACTGTGCAATCTGAAATCAAATAATAGATTGGGAAAGGAGCAATTCTAATAATGGAACGTAATCAACGTAAAAACCCTTGTTGGACGCGTAGTATCTGACAAGATGGATAAAACAATCACAGTTGTAGTTGAAACTAAACGTAACCACCCAGTCTATGGTAAACGTATCAACTATTCTAAAAAATACAAAGCACATGATGAAAACAACGTTGCTAAAGAAGGCGATATCGTTCGTATCATGGAAACTCGCCCACTTTCAGCTACAAAACGCTTCCGTCTTGTAGAAGTTGTGGAAGAAGCTGTTATTATCTAATAAAACTAAAAGGAGACAATTGAAATGATTCAACAAGAAAGTCGCTTAAAAGTTGCTGATAATAGCGGTGCTCGTGAAATCTTGACTATCAAAGTTCTTGGTGGTTCAGGACGTAAATTCGCTAACATCGGCGACGTTATCGTTGCAACTGTTAAAACAAGCTACACCAGGTGGAGCTGTTAAAAAAGGTGATGTTGTTAAAGCTGTTATCGTTCGTACAAAAACTGGTGCTCGCCGTCCAGACGGTTCATACATCAAGTTTGATGACAACGCTGCAGTAATCATCCGCGATGACAAAACTCCTCGTGGAACTCGTATCTTTGGCCCTGTTGCACGTGAATTGCGTGAAGGTGGATACATGCGTATCGTATCTTTGGCGCCAGAAGTACTTTAATCTGAATTAACACAAACTTAGTCCCCTGATATAGTCAGGGTGCCCATTAGGGCGTAAGAAATAATAGGAGAAATACTCAAATGTTTGTAAAAAAAGGCGATAAAGTTCGCGTTATTGCTGGTAAAGACAAAGGAACTGAAGCAGTAGTTCTTAAAGCTCTTCCAAAAGTAAACAAAGTTGTTGTTGAAGGTGTTGCAATCATCAAAAAACACCAAAAACCATCAGCTGAAAACCCTCAAGGTGCTATCGTGGAAAAAGAAGCACCAATCCATGCTTCAAACGTTCAAGTTCTTGACAAGAACGGTGTAGCTGGACGTGTAGGTTACAAAGTTGTTGACGGCAAAAAAGTTCGTTACAACAAAAAATCAGGCGAAGTGCTTGACTAATCACGAAGGAAAGGAGAAAGTATTAAATGGCTAACCGTCTTAAAGAAAAATACACTAACGAAGTAATTCCAGCTTTGACTGAAAAATTTAACTATTCTTCAGTTATGGCTGTGCCAAAAGTTGATAAAATCGTTATCAACATGGGTGTTGGTGAAGCTGTAAACAACGCTAAAACTCTTGAAAAAAAGCTGCTGCTGAGTTGGCACTTATTTCAGGTCAAAAAAACCATTGATTACTAAAAGCTAAGAAATCAATCGCTGGCTTCCGTCTTCGTGAAGGTGTAGCGATCGGTGCTAAAGTTACCCTTCGTGGTGAACGCATGTACGAATTCTTGGATAAATTGGTATCAGTATCACTTCCACGTGTTCGTGACTTCCATGGTGTTCCAACTAAATCATTTGATGGACGTGGTAACTACACACTTGGTGTTAAAGAACAACTTATCTTCCCAGAAATCAACTTCGACGATGTTGATAAAGTACGTGGTATGGATATCGTTATCGTAACTACTGCTAACACTGACGAAGAAGGTCGTGAATTGCTTAAAGGCCTTGGAATGCCTTTTGCAAAATAATCTAGGAGGTAAATAAATTGGCTAAAAAATCAATGATTGCTAAGAACAAACGCCCTGCGAAGTTCTCTACGCAAGCTTACACTCGTTGCGAACGTTGTGGACGTCCACACTCAGTTTATCGCAAATTTAAACTTTGCCGTGTTTGCTTCCGTGAATTGGCTTACAAAGGTCAAATTCAGGTGTTACCAAAAGCTTCTTGGTAAAAAAACATGGTACAATCAATTTAGTTTTACCTAATTTGATTGTATTAAACACAATCTGAGCCTAGCTCAATCATTAACTAGCAAGTGAATTATTCAAACTACTAGTAAGAGGAGAAAATATAAAATGGTTATGACTGACCCAATTGCAGATTTCTTGACACGTATTCGTAACGCTAACCAAGCTAAACACGAAGTACTTGAAGTACCTGCATCAAACATTAAAAAAGGTATCGCTGAAATCCTTAAACGTGAAGGTTTCGTAAAAAACGTTGAAGTTATCGAAGATGACAAACAAGGTATCATCCGCGTATTCTTGAAATACGGACAAAACGGTGAACGTGTTATCACTAACTTGAAACGTATCTCAAAACCAGGTCTTCGTGTTTACTCTAAACGTGAAGATGTTCCTAAAGTTCTTAACGGACTTGGAATCGCGATCATCTCTACTTCAGAAGGTCTTTTTGACTGACAAAGAAGCTCGTCAAAAAGAACGTTGGTGGAGAAGTTATCGCTTACGTTTGATAGAAGCTGATACTAAGCACTTATCTCAAATGATTTGTGCGAGTTTCGTTGATTATATTCGATGAAACTCATCCCCGTGAAAACTAGTCACTTTGTGGCTTGATAATCTAACAGGAGAATTAAATACTATGTCACGTATTGGTAATAAAGTTATTACTTTGCCTGCTGGTGTTGAAGTAACAAACAACGATAACGTTGTTACTGTTAAAGGACCTAAAGGCGAACTCACTCGTGAGTTTAACAAAAAAACATTGAAATCAAAGTTGAAGGCAACGAAGTTACACTTCACCGTCCAAACGACTCAAAAGAAAACAAAACAATCCACGGTACTTCACGTGCAAACTTGAACAACATGGTTGTTGGTGTTTCTGAAGGTTTCAAAAAAGAACTTGAAATGCGCGGTGTCGGATATCGTGCGCAACTCCAAGGAACAAAACTTGTTCTTTCAGTTGGTAAATCTCACCAAGACGAAGTTGAAGCTCCAGAAGGTATTACTTTTTGAAGTACCATCTGCAACTTCAATCGTTGTAAAGTGGTATTAACAAAGAAGTTGTTGGTCAAACAGCTGCTTACATCCGTAGCCTTCGTTCACCAGAACCTTACAAAGGTAAAGGTATCCGTTACGTTGGTGAATACGTACGTCGTAAAGAAGGTAAAACTGGTAAATAATAGGATTTTTATTCTTTTGGCAATTCTTTTTTTGGATTGTCTCTTTACCAAAAAGCTCTTATGAGCAAGCATTATAATTAAGAGGTGAAAATTGTGATTTCGAAACCAGATAAAAAAACAAACTCCGCCAAAAAAACGCCACCGTCGCGTTCGCGGAAAAACTCTCTGGAACTGCTGATCGCCCACGTTTGAACATTTTTCCGTTCTAATACAGGCATCTACGCTCAAGTTATTGATGACGTAGCGGGTGTAACGCTCGCAAGTGCATCAACTCTTGATAAAGAAGTTTCTAAAGGAACTAAAACAGAACAAGCCGTTGTTGTCGGTAAACTTGTTGCTGAACGCGCAGTAGCTAAAGGTATTTCTGAAGTGGTGTTTGACCGCGGTGGATATCTCTATCACGGACGTGTTAAAGCTTTGGCTGACTCAGCTCGTGAAAACGGATTGAAATTCTAATAGGGAGGACACTTAATAATGGCATTTAAAGATAATGCAGTAGAACTTGAAGAACGCGTAGTTGCTATCAACCGTGTTACTAAAGTTGTAAAAGGTGGACGCAACATGCGTTTTGCTGCTCTTGTTGTTGTTGGTGACCGTAATGGTCGCGTAGGATTTGGTACTGGTAAATCTCAAGAGGTTCCAGAAGCTATCCGTAAAGCAGTTGAAGCAGCTAAGAAAAACCTTATCGAAGTTCCTATGGTTGGTACAACTATTCCTCACGAAGTTCGTTCAGAATTTGGTGGAGCGAAAGTATTGTTGAAACCAGCTGTTGAAGGGGCTGGGGTTGCCGCTGGTGGTGCAGTTCGTGCCGTCATCGAATTGGCTGGTGTTGCTGATGTAACATCTAAATCACTCGGTTCAAACACTCCAATCAACATCGTTCGTGCGACTGTTGAAGGATTGAAACAACTTAAACGTGCTGAAGAAGTTGCGGCTCTTCGTGGCATTTCAGTATCTGACTTGGCATAAGAAAGGAGATAACAATGGCTCAAATTAAAATTACTTTGACTAAGTCTCCAATCGGACGCAAACCAGAACAACGTAAAACAGTTGTTGCTCTTGGACTTGGTAATTGAATAGCTCAGTTGTTAAAGAAGACAACGCTGCTATCCGTGGTATGGTCAACGCAGTATCTCACTTGGTAACTGTAGAAGACGTTAAATAAAAATTGATTTAAGTCGTGAGGGTTCCCTTGCGACTTAAACTGAATTTCATGTATAGGCGAGTTTCTAATTGAGCTACCTTACTTGGTTAGAGGCGCTAGCATTTTACAAAAAGAGGAGAAAATAATAATGAAACTTCATGAATTGAAACCTGCTGAAGGTTCTCGTAAAGTCCGTAACCGTGTAGGTCGTGGTACTTCATCTGGTAACGGTAAAACTTCAGGCCGTGGTCAAAAAGGTCAAAAAGCTCGTAGCGGTGGTGGCGTACGTCCAGGATTTGAAGGTGGACAAACTCCATTGTTCCGTCGTCTTCCAAAACGTGGATTCACTAACATCAACGCTAAAGAATACGCACTTGTAAACCTTGATCAATTGAACGTCTTTGAAGATGGTACAGAAGTAACTCCAGCAGTTCTTAAAGAAGCTGGAATCGTTCGTGCTGAAAAATCAGGCGTTAAAGTTCTTGGTAACGGCGAATTGACTAAGAAATTGACTGTTAAAGCAGCTAAATTCTCAAAATCTGCTGAAGCAGCTATCACTGCTAAAGGTGGTTCAATCGAAGTCATCTAATGAGGGGTAACTCATTATGTTCTTTAAACTATTAAAAGACGCATTGAAAGTCAAAAACGTTCGTAATAAGATTTTATTTACAATCTTCATTATTTTCGTTTTTCGTGTAGGGACTCATGTAACAGTTCCTGGTATCAATGCGGAAAGTTTGAAACAATTAAGTGATTTACCTTTCTTGAACATGCTTAACTTGGTGTCTGGTAATGCCATGAATAACTTCTCTATCTTCTCGATGGGGGTTAGTCCTTACATTACAGCATCAATCATTGTCCAACTTTTGCAGATGGATATTTATCCAAAATTTGTAGAGTGGGGCAAACAAGGGGAAGTTGGTCGTCGTAAATTGAACCAAGCGACTCGCTATATTACTCTTGTTTTAGCCTTTGTTCAATCGATTGGTATTACAGCAAGTTTTAATACTCTCTCATCAATTTCATTGGTTAAAACACCAAATGTTTCAACCTACCTATTGATTGGGACAATTCTAACTGCTGGTAGCATAATTGTGACATGGCTTGGTGAACAAATCACAGATAAAGGTTTTGGTAATGGTGTGTCAATGATTATCTTTTCAGGGATCATTGCTTCTATTCCAAAAATGTTCTCAACAATTTACGAGGATTTCTTTGTCAACGTTCGTTCAGGAGAATTGACTCGTTCATATATCATAGTTGCTTTGCTAATTGTGGTAGGTTTGGCGATTGTCTTCTTTACGACATTTGTTCAACAGGCAGAATATCAAATTCCAATTCAATATACTAAATTGGTTCAAGGGGCTCCAACGAGTTCTTACCTTCCATTGAAAGTTAATCCAGCTGGTGTTATTCCCGTTATCTTTGCTAGCTCGATTACAACAATTCCTAGTACTATTCTTCCATTCTTCTCGAAGGTTACATGGTTATCACACTTACAAGGACTACTCTCGTATAATACGCCTAGTGGAATGATTACTTACGCAATATTGATTATCTTGTTCTCATTCTTCTACACATTTGTCCAAGTAAATCCTGAAAAAACTGCAGAAAATCTTCAAAAGAATGGGTCTTACATTCCTAGTGTTCGTCCAGGTCGTGAGACTGAAAAAGTATATGTCTTCATTGCTTAAGAGATTGGCAACAATCGGGGCTGTATTTCTCGCGTTTATTTCATTGGCTCCAATTGCGGCTCAACAGTTTATGCACCTTACAAGCTCAATCGCGCTTGGTGGTACATCTCTCTTGATCTTGATTTCAACTGGTATCGAAGGTATGAAACAACTCGAAGGTTACCTATTGAAACGTCAGTACGTTGGATTTATGAATCTTGAAGACTAAGTCTTCTCATGAACAATTGAGAGGGAAAGAAAGGTTACTTTCTGTCCCTTCTCTTTTGTTTTTTGATAACTCTACCAATGTTTTTAAACTTTGATAGAGTTATTTGAAAACAAAAATAAGGAGTTCGTAAGATGAATCTTTTAATTATGGGTCTACCAGGTGCTGGTAAAGGGACTCAAGCTGCAAAAATTGTTGAAGAATTTGGTGTAGCTCACATCTCAACTGGTGATATGTTCCGTGCTGCTATGGCTAACCAAACAGAAATGGGAACTTTGGCAAAATCATTCATCGATAAAGGTGAATTGGTACCAGATGAAGTGACAAACGGAATCGTTAAAGAGCGTTTGGCTGAATCTGATATTGCTGAAAAAGGTTTCTTGCTTGATGGTTATCCACGTACTATTGAGCAAGCTCATGCATTGGATGAAACATTGAAAGCACTTGGTATTAAACTTGACGGTGTAATCAATATTGAAGTTAATCCAGAGAGCTTGGTTGAACGTCTTTCAGGTCGTTTCATTTGTCGCTCATGTGGTGCAACTTACCATAAAGTATTCAACCCAACTAAGGTTGAAGGAACATGTGATGTTTGTGGCGAACATGAATTCTTCCAACGTGAAGATGACAAACCTGAAACTGTTAAACGTCGTCTTGATGTAAACATTGCTCAGGGTGAGCCAATTATTGCACATTATCGTGAGCTTGGTCTTGTATCAGATATTCAAGGTAACCAAGATATCGATGATGTATTCGCTGATGTTAAAAAAGCGATTGCAGCAATTAAATAATTATATAATCTTACTTGCGTATCAGACTTAAGCATGTTATAATACTTTAGTCTGACTTATAATTGTTACCTCTGTGCTCAGAGGAAATCAAATCGAAATTTTAGGGGGTACTTTTGCGTGGCAAAAGAAGACGTGATTGAAATTGAAGGTAAAGTTGTAGAAACTATGCCTAATGCTATGTTTACTGTTGAATTGGAAAAATGGACACCAAATTTTTGGCGACAGTTTCTGGTAAAAATCCGTAAAAACTACATTCGTATTTTGGTCGGTGACCGTGTGACTGTTGAAATGAGTCCTTATGATTTGACACGTGGACGCATCACATACCGCTTTAAATAATCGAAATAATTGGAGGGATTAAAACATGAAGGTAAGACCATCGGTTAAACCAATTTGCGAATACTGTAAAGTTATTCGTCGTAACGGTCGTGTTATGGTAATTTGTCCAACAAATCCAAAACACAAACAACGTCAAGGATAATATAGAAAGGAGAAATCATGGCTCGTATTGCTGGAGTTGACATTCCAAACGATAAACGTGTAGTAATTTCACTTACTTACGTATACGGTATCGGACTTGCAACATCTAAGAAAATCTTGGCTGCTGCAGGCGTTTCTGAAGACATCCGCGTTAAAGATTTGACAAACGATCAAGAAGACGCTATCCGTCGCGAAGTGGATGCAATCAAAGTTGAAGGTGACCTTCGTCGTGAAGTTAACCTTAACATCAAACGTTTGATGGAAATCGGTTCATACCGTGGTATCCGTCACCGTCGTGGACTTCCTGTCCGTGGACAAAACACTAAAAACAATGCCCGCACTCGTAAAGGTAAAGCTGTTGCGATTGCAGGTAAGAAAAATAATTAAAATAAAATAGGAGGTAAAAACATTGGCTAAACCAACACGTAAACGTCGTGTGAAAAAGAATATCGAATCTGGTATTGCTCACATTCACGCTACTTTCAATAACACTATTGTTATGATTACAGATGTGCATGGTAACGCTGTAGCATGGTCATCAGCTGGTGCTCTTGGTTTCAAAGGTTCTCGTAAATCTACACCATTTGCTGCACAAATGGCTTCAGAAGCTGCTGCTAAATCTGCACAAGAACATGGTCTTAAAACAGTTGAAGTAACTGTTAAAGGTCCTGGTTCAGGTCGTGAGTCTGCTATCCGTGCTCTTGCTGCTGCAGGTCTTGAAGTAACAGCAATCCGTGATGTAACACCTGTACCACATAATGGTTGTCGTCCTCCAAAACGTCGTCGTGTGTAATCTTTAATAACAATAGTACACAAGGTTCGTTTCGAGGGAGTATAATAAATGATTGAGTTTGAAAAACCAATAATAACAAAAATTGATGAAAATAAAGATTACGGCAAATTTGTCATCGAACCACTAGAACGTGGTTATGGTACAACTTTGGGTAACTCTCTTCGTCGTGTACTTTTGTCATCACTTCCAGGTGCTGCCGTAACATCAATTAAGATTGATGGAGTACTCCACGAATTTGATACCGTACCAGGCGTCCGTGAAGACGTGATGCAAATCATCCTTAATATTAAAGGACTTGCTGTAAAATCTTACGTCGAAGACGAAAAAACAATTGAACTTGATGTCCAAGGTCCAGCTGAAGTTACTGCTGGAGATATCTTGACTGATAGCGACATTGAAATTGTTAACCCTGATCATTATCTTTTCACTATCGCTGAAGGAGCTTCTTTGAAAGCGACTATGACAGTAGCTACAAACCGTGGTTATGTTCCAGCAGATGAAAACAAGAAAGATGATGCACCAGTGGGAACATTGGCTGTAGATTCAATCTACACACCAGTGAAAAAGTCAATTATCAAGTTGAACCTGCCCGTGTAGGTAGCAACGATGGTTTTGATAAATTGACAATCGAAATCATGACAAACGGAACAATCATCCCTGAAGATGCCCTCGGTCTCTCGGCTCGCGTTTTGATTGAACACTTGAACTTGTTTACTGACCTTACTGACGTTGCTAAAGCTACTGATGTAATGAAAGAAACTGAAAAAGTGAACGATGAAAAGGTGCTTGACCGTACCATCGAAGAACTTGATTTGTCTGTACGCTCATATAACTGTTTGAAACGTGCCGGTATTAATACCGTTCATGATTTGACAGAAAAAACTGAGCCTGAAATGATGAAAGTCCGTAACCTAGGTCGTAAATCTCTTGAAGAAGTCAAAGTTAAGTTGGCTGATCTTGGACTTGGACTCAAAAACAATAAATAATAATATAGGAGGATAACATGGCTTACCGTAAACTTGGACGCACAAGCTCACAGCGTAAAGCGGTTCTTCGTGATTTGACTACAGATCTTATCATTAACGAAGCAATCGTTACAACTGAAGCACGTGCTAAAGAAATCCGTAAAACAGTTGAAAAAATGATCACTCTTGGTAAACGTGGTGATTTGCACGCACGTCGTCAAGCAGCTGCATTTGTACGTAACGAAATTGCATCTGAAAGCTATGATGAAGCAACTGATAAATATACATCAACAACTGCTCTTCAAAAACTTTTCTCAGAAATCGCACCTCGTTATGCTGAACGTAACGGTGGATACACTCGTATCCTTAAAACAGAACCACGTCGTGGCGATGCTGCCCCAATGGCAATCATCGAACTTGTTTAATTTTTATCAATTTTGTTGAGTGTTATGATGATGGAATAGCTTAGCTTTTCTTAGTCTAGCTCTGGTCTACCGCTGGGCAAACGCCTAGCGGGAACACTCATCATAAAAATGGGAATAAATAAGCATGTAACGCTTGTTTACGAAAGGTAATACTGTTATTTTTCGTAAGCAGGCGTTTTTTTTGGGCTATAAATCGTCTGAATATTTTGATATAATGAAATAAGCTTATTTCAAAAAGGGGGACATTATTTTGACAACAGCCAAGGAACTGCTTAAGCAAAGGTATTATGAGCCAATTAAGGAGCAACCGGAATTATTTGTGGGGATTGAGTTGGAATACCCAGTTGTTAATTTGAGTGGTAATGCTACAGATGTCTCTCTTACAAAACAGTTACTAGTCTATCTCTTGGATAATTTTGATTTTCAAGCTGATAAGTATGATTCTGATAACAATCCCATTCAGCTTATCGATAAAGCTTCTGGAGATATGATTCTTTTTGAAGTCTCCTACAATACGATTGAGTTTGCTTTTGCAAAGGCTGAAAGAATCTCTGAGGTTGAGGAACGTTTGGATACTTACCTCGGTATAATCCAACCTTATCTGCAGAATCATAATCATGAGTTGCAAGGTTGGGGAGTGAATCCAAACTGGGCAAAAAATGACAACAGACCTGTTAAATCTCCTCGTTATGAGATGCTTATGGATTTTCTCGAGCTATCTAAAGCAAAGAAGGATCCTTTCTTTCATGATTATCCAGAATATGGTTCTTTCATCTGTGGGAGTCAGGTACAGTTAGATGTTTCAAAAACGTCCTATTTAAGGGTTTTAAATGCTTTTAATCAAATAGAGGGACCCAAAGCAGTATTATTGGCAAACTCTGAATTTTGGGGCTCAGATTGGGATTTAGCGCTTTCTCGTGATGTTTTCTGGGAGATTTCCATGCATGGTGTGTTTGAGGAAAATGCAGGGGTATTTCCCAAGGTGTTTAAGAGCGTAGATGACTATTTTTCTTACTTGTCTGAGACAGCCATTTTTACTGCTAAGCGTGGTGATGAAACCTACTATTTTGAACCAATACGTGCTAAAGACTATCTCAGTACGTCATCTGTCAAAGCACACTCTATTCATGGCGAAGTAGTCACTATTGAGCCAAGTGAGGAAGATTTTAAGACTCACCGTTCTTATCAATTCCAAGATTTAACGACGCGAGGGACGATTGAGTTTCGCAGTGTTTGTACCCAACCTTTCTCATCAACCTTTGCACCAGCAGCCTTTCACCTTGGTCTTTTAGTCAATTTGGAAAATTTGGAAAATATTTTGAATGACTCACCTTTTTTTGAAGCATTTGACTATGATTTTCCTAAAATTCGTCGTTTATTTTCGAAAAAGGATATTTCTGCTACAGATCTCAAAATGATTTTACCTTTGACAGAATCGCTATTGTCTTGTGCTGAGGATGGCTTAAAATCGCGTGGTTTTGGAGAAGAAGTCTACTTAGCTCCCCTTAGAGAGAAATTAGATAAACTGAATAAGAGTTTAGCTTAACCTTTGATAAAAGATATACATAGATAACTTTTGCTAAAAAATTTAAAAAAAGGCAAAAAAGTATTGACGTCAGCAAACAATAAATGGTATTATATAGTAGTTGTTTCGAAAGAGACAAGAGAAAGTTATAAAAACTTTCAAAAAAAGTATTGACACGAGTTGTCAATCTTGATATAATAACTAATGTTGTTAGCGGAAATGGCGGAATTGGCAGACGCGCAGGACTAAGGATCCTGTGACCGCTTTAGGTCGTGAGGGTTCAAGTCCCTCTTTCCGCAGAGTAACCAGTCAGATGACTGGTTTTTTTGTATCTTGAATTGTCAAATTAAGTGCATACTTTCCCCATAGAATACTTCATAAGGTGTTTTCCAGTTAAGACATTTTCGTGGCCTATTATTAAGTTTGTTCTCCCATAGCTGAATAGTCTGATCATCAACCAATGTTAGATCACTACCCTTTGGAAAATATTCTCTAAGTAATCCATTCGTGTTCTCATTGGTTCCTCGTTGCCATGGAGCATGAGGGTCAGGAAAATAGACTTCAATGTTCAATTGATCACTCAATTTCTGATGATACGTGAATTCTTTCCCTCTATCAGGAGTTACTGTATACTTCGTCAAGGGTTCTAACAGTTTTACCATAGCTTCTATTACCAACTTGCTTTTCTTAACAGCTACCTTTTTGATTTTTAGAAAACGAGAATAACGGTCTGTTAGAGTCACTAAACAAGCTTTTCCAGTTTTACCTGCAACAGTATCGGCTTCCCAATCTCCTATTCTAGTTCGATTATTAGCCTCTTCTGGTCTTTCGTGAATTGTATGAGAAATGGATATTTTTCCCTCTATTTTTCAACATGACCTTTTGTATGACGTGTTTTCCCACGATGACGAAGTTTACGAATGACACCACGAGCACCATGAGATAATGAGTTATCCTCAAAATGTCCTCGATAAATGGCTCTATAGATTGTTTGATAACTAACAACAGTTTTCCCATACTCTAAGCGCAACCGACCTTCTATTTCTTCAGGAGACCATTGGTAATCGAGAAATAGATGTTTGATGGTATTGCTTAAATTGTGATCTATTTCAAGCATCCGTTTCCGCCCACAGTGTGATTTGGCATTATGGTACGATTCCTGTGCATGATTTGGAGAATAAGCTCCTGATTTTGTATGGCGCTTCCACTCACGACTAATACTAGATGGATGACGATGAAGTAACTTAGCAATTTGAGAAAAATTTAGGCCTTGCGTACGGTAAATGAGAATACTTTCACGCTCGTCTATGGTAAAATGATGGTAGCTCATAAGATTTCCTTTCGTAACTAGTTCGTTCAATTCTATTTTACTAGAAAATCTTATGAGTTTTTATTGTGCACTTATATTGTATATTCAAGATTAAAAAATCAAAACGCTTACAAATTGTAGAAAAGCTAGTTTTTTGAGTCTAATTGTGATAGAATAAACTTGTAAACGGGTTCAAACCCAAAAAAATATAGGAGGCCTTTATAATGGCAATCGTTTCAGCAGAAAAATTTGTCCAAGCAGCTCGTGATAATGGTTACGCAGTTGGTGGATTTAACACAAACAACCTTGAGTGGACTCAAGCTATCTTGCGTGCAGCAGAAGCTAAACAAGCTCCAGTACTTATCCAAACTTCTATGGGTGCAGCTAAGTACATGGGTGGTTACAAATTGTGTAAAGTTCTTATCGAAGAATTGGTTGAATCAATGGGTATCACTGTACCAGTTGCTATTCACCTTGACCACGGTCACTACGATGATGCTTTGGAATGTATCCGTGTAGGTTACACTTCAGTTATGTTTGATGGTTCACACCTTCCAGTTGAAGAAAACCTTGAAAAAAAGCAGCTAAAGTTGTTGAATTTGCACACGCTAACGGTGTATCAGTTGAAGCTGAAGTTGGTACAATCGGTGGTGAAGAAGATGGTATCATCGGTGATGGTGAATTGGCACCAATCGAAGATGCTAAAGCTATGGTTGCAACTGGTATCGACTTCCTTGCAGCAGGTATCGGTAACATCCACGGTCCTTACCCAGAAAACTGGAGCGGACTTCACCTTGACCACTTGCAAAAATTGACAGAAGCTGTTCCTAACTTCCCAATCGTATTGCACGGTGGATCAGGTATTCCTGACGATCAAATCCAAGCAGCTATCAAACTTGGTGTTGCTAAAGTTAACGTTAACACTGAATGTCAAATCGCATTTGCTAACGCAACACGTAAATTTGTTGCTGAATACGAAGCAAATGAAGCAGAATACGACAAGAAGAAACTCTTCGACCCACGTAAATTCTTGAAACCAGGTTTCGAAGCTATTACAGAAGCTGTTGAAGAACGTATCGACGTATTCGGTTCAGCAAACAAAGCTTAATTAGACAAAGAAACAAGATTCACATAGAGCTTGAAAATAAGCTATAGAAAATCAAGATTTAGTGGACAGTATTTTTTTGTAAGAGAATGGAATAAATACCAAAGGAAACGTTATGAATTGCTTCTAGATATTAACTCAATAGTCGGGATTCCTGTTCAAGATAAAAATAGCCTAGATAGCATATTGAGAGCTGGTAAAGCTATAAAAGAATTTAATAGAGTTTACGGAATATTAGTAGATACTTTTAATCCCAAAAACTTTGTAGTTGAAGAGGTCACAGGTGTATCGGAAAAAGAGAAGCGCTACATAGGGGATTTTGAAAATACTACAGGTCATTACATCAATTACATAGATATTAGCATTGATTTTTATGATGAAAATGATAAAGTTTATTCTGGTTTTCAGTTTAACCCAAGATATGCATGGGAAAATGGAACTAAAAAAAGCTTCGAATTCTCGATTCCAGATTCAGATACGAGGTTCAAATATTTTAAGGTTAATTTGGGTGAAAAAAGTTTTAGATTTGAGTAGATTTGTCTATCTTCAGATAGGATAGCCTCTTTTATCATTGTGAACCTCCTATATACTATAATTGAAAAAAACTATTAGTAAATTGTAATTGCGAAGAAGATGTTTAAACTAATTCTCCTGTTTCGATTAAACTTATTCATAGTTTTTTTGAAATGAATAAGAAATTGTTTCTTGCTAGGAATTGGTATAGAGTCTTTTAAAACTTATATAAAATAAAATCATGTTAAATCACTTCTTACGATTTGTGGCAAATTTAATTTAATATTTTGCCTCAAATTAGCCACACTTTTTATAGAACTAAGAGGAAAATGAAGTTTTCTTCCTATTTAATATAGCGTTTTACGATGTAATAGGAAGTATGGCGAATAAATCAACTATGTTCAGCAAACAAAGCTTAATTAGCTTATTAAAACAAGGTCCTTTTCGGATCTTGTTTTTTTGTACCAAAATAAATAGTAATTAATCTGTGATTGAGAGTAAACAAATTTTTAAAGAGTGGATATGGCTTTGGTTGATAGATTCTATTTCCTAACTTTTTTTAAGATATGCTATAATATGAATATGTTTGATAATTATATTGTACCTGTATTTTTTGGTGGTGGAGCTCTTGCTCTACTAGGTTTAGTGTTATTTGGTTGGGCCTTGCCTTCATTTTTGAAGGGTAAATGGTCTTATTTGATTTCTTTGCTAGGTTTAGGTTTGGTTGCTTTTGCCTATTTTGATTCGGCGATTGTTATCACTTATAAAATCTGGCTTGGATTGCTAGGTGTTATCATGATTGGTTGGGGACTTCCTTCAACAATCGTAAGGGACGCCGTGCAATGACTATTTTTTGGGCTATCATGGCAATCGTTGTAGGTATTGCTGCTATTGCATTTACTATTGCTTATGGTGTTATTAACCGCCACTAACATGAAACTGTAAAACATGCTATAATAATGGCATGTTTTATTTTATGACCCTATCATTTATTATCATGCCTGCCTTGGGCTGCTTCTTAATAGGCTTTGGCTTTTTGCTAAACCAGATCGTTGGGACTTTTTCTTGGATCTTATCCTTAATAGGTTTGGCGGCCTTTATTTCTTCTTTTTGGCATATAGCACGTGTAGATTTATGGTTTATGCTAAGTTATAGTGTTGGTCCTTTTTTGATGGGATTTGGTTTCTCCTGGGACCTAAGTAAGAAACGCCGTAGGCAGTTATTATTATTAGGGGCATTTTTCCTTGTCTTTTTTGTGATTCTGTACTATCTTATTGTGCGAATCCTGAATACAGCTGTTGTCTAAAGGAGGGCTGTTGTGATGTTGCTAGATTTAGAAGAGAAGACACGTGTGCTTGTAGAAGATATTGTTGAACGTTCAGCTATTGGGAGAGGAGCTATCTTTGTCTTGGGACTGTCTTCCAGTGAGGTTGCTGGTGGGACTATCGGCAAAGCCTCTAGCCGCGAAATTGGTCAACGAATTGTGAAAACTATTCTTGAGGTTTTGGAACCTAAAGGGATTTACTTGGCTGTTCAGGGCTGTGAACATTTGAATCGTGCTTTGGTTGTTGAGCGTGAGCTTGCCATGGCTAAAGATTTGGAAATTGTGAATGTTCTTCCGACCTTGCACGCTGGGGGAAGTGGTCAGCTGGCTGCTTTCGACTATATGAAGGATCCTGTTGAGGTGGAGGAAATTGTTGCTCAGGCTGGTATTGATATTGGGGATACCTCTATTGGTATGCATGTGAAGAGGGTCCAAGTTCCTCTTCGCCCTATTATTCCAGAATTAGGTGGTGCCCATGTGACTGCTTTGGCGAGTCGTCCTAAGTTAATTGGTGGCGCTCGTGCGGAGTATTTAGCAGATCCTATCCGTAAAAACTAAAAAGTATCGGACAAGAATGTCCGATACTTTTTCTGTTTTTGTGACTTTAAGTCCGTTTCGCTCCGAAGGTGCGAAACAAATAAACCACCCGCTATGCGGGTGCGCATCGAAGGTTAAACCGTCATAACAAAAAAACACTCCAAACGAGTTACAATATGGGTGTTCAAGCCAATTGTAAAACGAAAGGAGTTAAGACTATGGCGCAAAAAGCTCACAGTTTATCACATACAAAATGGATGTGTAAGTACCACATTGTATTTACACCTAAGTATAGGACGAAAAATAATCTATAATCAATATAGGAGTAGTCTGGGAGAGATTTTTCATAGACTATGCCAATATAAAGGCGTTGAAATAATAGAAGGCCACTTAATGCCAGATCATGTTCACATGCTAGTAAGTATACCACCACGAATGAGTGTAGCTAGTTTTATGGGATATTTAAAAGGTAAAAGTGCCTTAATGATGTTTGATAAACACGCCAATTTAAAATATAAATTTGGGAACAGACATTTTTGGGCAGAAGGATATTATGTAAGTACGGTAGGACTAAATGAAGCCACAATTAAGAAATATATCCAGGAACAAGAGAAGCATGATATCGCTTTGGACAAATTAAGCGTTAAAGAATATGAAAATCCCTTTAGGGATAATGGTAAGTAATGCGAATGCCTCTTTGAGAGGCTTGTGACGAGTCAAAAGCAATAAGGCTTGAACAAAGTGAAAGCCAGCGTCTTTAGGCGCTGGCTGGTAATATGGGCTTATAGCCCTTGATCAAACCACCCGTTAGACGGGTGGTTATGATTAGCAGAGCCCTTTCTTTCAATGATGGCGCTTGGCATAATCAACAAATTTGAATTTCAAGTTTGTGGCGACTTTCCGTAAATTGGAACTGTTTTCCATTGTTTAAATAAACTTTTGAACGGACACAGACGACGTGCTGGTCCTTACCTAGGTCGATAAGAATCTTATCCTGATCGGTAGCATTATCGATAGTGATTTCTTTAAAGGCGTGGGAAATGCTAAGGTTGAGCTGATTCTCAATGTAGTCGTAAATAGAGTATTCAGCAATGCTACGGTTTAGTTGCGGAACAAGGCTGGCGTCTAGGTAATCAATATCTATAACAGAGGCACAGCTACCAACGACTCTTTGACGAACAACACGCCAGATCTGTCGGCTATTAGAAAAACCAGTTCTTTCTGAGAGTTTGGAATCAACGATGATTTTATCCAGAGAAATAACGTTGGTTTGCGAATTAAGGCCTTGTTGTTCTATTAGTTCTTGGTAACTAGTAAGGTCAGATACAGGAAAGTTGATTTGTTCCTGGTTAATAACCTGAGAACCAGAGCCATGAATTTTTTTGACCAAGCCTTCTTCAACGAGTAAGGTTAACGCCTTTCGTATAGTGTCTCGACTAACCTGGTAAGATTGAACCAGTTCTTGCTCAGTGGGGAGGAAGTCTCCCACTTGATACTTTTGCTCATGGATAGCTTTTTCTAAATCCTTATAAATAATCTGATATTTTTTCATCTTTCTCCTCATTTGTAGGTAAAAAAACATACAACCGATGTTTTTTTACAAAAATATGTTAAAAAAATCCCGGAACACTTGCAGACAAATTTGCAATCGTTTACAATCAGTTTATCAAGTCAAATAGATATTGTCAAAAAAGAAAAGGAGATTCAAATGGGTAAATTTGAACAAGAAGCAAAAGATCTGCTTACTGCAATCGGTGGTAAAGAAAATGTGACTGCTGTTACTCACTGTGCGACGCGCATGCGTTTCGTTCTTGGTGATGACAAGAAGGCAGATGTGAAAACAATCGAAGCCATTCCTGCTGTTAAGGGGACTTTCACCAATGCAGGTCAATTCCAAGTTATCATTGGTAATGATGTACCAATCTTTTATAACGATTTCACTGCTGTATCAGGGATTGAAGGTGTTTCTAAAGAAGCTGCTAAATCAGCTGCCAAGAGCAACCAAAACCCAGTTCAGCGTGTTATGACAACCTTGGCGGAGATCTTTACGCCTTTGATTCCAGCTTTGATTGTTGGGGGGGCTTCTTCTTGGTCTGCAAAATGTCTTGGGTAGTATCCAATTCAGTAATCTAGGTGGTAAAAACAATTGTTGAGGTCTCGAAATTCTGGGAAGGGGTTAATGAAATTGTTTCAGTCATCAGTGGTGCTATCTTTGGTTTCTTGCCAGTAGGTATCACATGGTCTGTCTCTCGTAAGATGGGGACAAGTCAAATTCTTGGTATTGTACTTGGGATTTGCTTGGTTCATCCTAGCTTGCTTAGTGCCTATGAATATGCGGCTCACAAGGCTGCGGGAGATGTTCCACACTTTATCCTTGGTTTTGAAAAAGTTGGTTACCAAGGACAAGTTATTCCAGCACTCTTGGCTGGTTTGACACTCTCTTATCTTGAAATTTTCTGGCGTAAATATATTCCAGAAGTTATCTCAATGATCTTTGTGCCACTCTTATCATTGGTTCCAGCAGTTATCCTTTCTTACGCTGTTCTTGGTCCAATTGGTTGGTGGCTTGGAGGCCTTATCTCAGGTGTGGTATTGGCCGGTTTGACTGGTCCTGTTAAATGGCTCTTCGGTGCAATCTTTGGTGCCATCTATGCACCATTTGTTATCACTGGTCTTCACCATATGACTAATGCGATTGACCTTGAGTTGGTGCGTACTGCTGGTGGTACTGGTTTATGGCCAATGATTGCTCTCTCTAACATTGCACAGGGTTCAGCAGTATTTGCTTACTACTTTATTAAACGTCACGATGAACGTGAAGCACAAATTTCACTTCCAGCAACTATTTCAGCTTATCTTGGTGTTACTGAACCAGCACTTTTTGGTGTTAACGTTAAGTATGTCTATCCATTAGTAGCAGGTATGTCTGCGTCTGCCTTGTCAGGCTTGCTTTCAGCGGTTTTTGGAGTTCAAGCAAACTCTATTGGTATCGGTGGTCTTCCAGCAATCCTCTCAATTAAACCTCAATATTGGGCAATCTTTGCGATTATTATGATTGTTGATATTGTAGTTGCTATGGTATTGACATTCCTCTTCCACAAAACTGGATTTTTAACGAAAACAGAGGAAGATGGGCATGCACAAGAAGCGCTTAAAGAAGCTTCAGAAGGTTTGGTACGACCAACGGTTCTTGCTGAGTCAGCAGAGGTTGTTAGCCCACTTGCTGGCCAAGTTAAACCACTTAGTCAAGCCACAGACCCAGTCTTCTCATCAGGTGTAATGGGTCAAGGTGTCGTGATTGAACCAAGCCAAGGCGAATTGGTTTCACCAGTAAATGGTACAGTGACAGTACTCTTCCCAACTAAGCACGCAGTCGGCATTGTTTCTGAAGAAGGTGTTGAAATGTTGATGCACATCGGTATGGATACTGTTAGCCTTGACGGAAAAGGTTTTGAGGCTCACGTTGAGCAAGGTGATAAAGTTGTTGTTGGTCAACAATTGATTAGCTTTGATATGGATGTTATCAAAGAAGCTGGTTTGGTCACTGAGACTCCAGTAATCATTACAAATCAAGATGATTTCCAAGCAGATGTTGAAGGGGGATCTTCCACGTGATATCAAACGTGGTGAAGTTCTCATGATTGCTCATCGAACAAAATAAGCTAAGGGGTGGAAACGTTACGGTCCACCCTTTGATAAAAAAGAGGTTAAATAAATGGCATTAGATAAAACAAAGGTTGTATACCAAATTTATCCAAAATCATATAAGGACACGACAGGAAATGGAATCGGTGATTTCAGAGGGATCATTGAAAAGATTCCTTATCTAGCAGAGTTGGGAGTGGATATGGTTTGGCTCAATCCTTTCTATCCAAGCCCACAACGGGACAATGGTTACGATATTTCAGACTACACAGCCGTCAACCCTGTCTTTGGGGATATGGCTGACTTTGAAGAAATGGTCCGTGTCGCTAAAGAGCACAAGATTGACTTCATGCTAGACATGGTGCTTAACCATTGCTCAACGGAGCATGAGTGGTTCCAAAAAGCATTGGCTGGTGATAAGTACTACCAAGATTTCTTCTTCATTCAGGACCAACCAACTGATTGGTTGTCTAAATTTGGTGGTTCTGCCTGGGCTCCTTTTGGAGATACAGGGGAAATACTATCTTCACCTCTTTGATGAAACACAGGCGGACCTCAATTGGCGTAATCCCAATGTCCGCAAGGAGTTGTTCAAGGTGGTCAACTTCTGGCGTGACAAGGGAGTCAAAGGTTTCCGTTTCGATGTCATCAATTTGATTGGGAAAGATGAGGTCTTGGTGGATTGCCCTGAAAATGAAGGGAAACCAGCTTATACGGATAAACCAATTGTCCATGACTATCTTCGTATGATGAATGAAGCGACCTTTGGTTCTGATGATAGCTTTATGACAGTTGGAGAGATGTCATCGACAACCATTGACAACTGTGTTCTTTATTCAGCACCGGAGCGCCACGAGTTGTCTATGGCCTTTAACTTCCATCATCTTAAAGTCGACTATGAAGATGGTCAAAAATGGACCATTACTCCCTTTGATTTGAAGAGCTCAAACGTCTCTATCATACTTGGGGCACGGAAATGAGTGAACGTGGTGGTTGGAGTGCCCTTTTCTGGAATAACCATGACCAACCTCGTGCCTTGAATCGCTTTGTAGATATCAAGAACTTCCGCAATGAAGGAGCGACCATGCTCGCAGCCAGCATTCACTTGTCACGTGGAACTCCGTATATCTACATGGGCGAAGAGATTGGCATGATTGATCCTGACTATGATTCGATGGCAGATTACGTGGATGTGGAATCCATCAATGCTTACCAAATGCTTTTGGATCAAGGCAAGTCACCTGAGCAGGCCTTCAAGATTATCCAAGCTAAGTCCCGTGATAATTCTCGTACGCCTATGCAATGGGATGCTTCTGAAAATGCAGGTTTTTCAACAGGAACTCCATGGTTGAAAGCTGGTAAATCTTACAAAGACATCAACGTTGAAAATGAAATTGATGGACCAATCTTTAAATTCTATAAAGAATTGATTCGCTTGCGCAAAGAAATGCCCATCATTTCAGAAGGTAGCTACTTGCCAGCACTGGAAGATAGTCAACAAGTCTACGCCTTTGAACGCCACTTAGACGGTCAAAAACTCTTGGTACTCAATAATTTCTATGGAAGCGAAGCTGAAGTGGAGATTACAGCAGAATACCAGTCAGGGCGCGTGCTCTTGTCAAACTATGACGATGCAGAGCTTGCTGAAAAGGTAAGTCTTAAGCCTTATCAAACCCTAGCAATCTTAGTAAAATAAGCCAAACTTTCCTCAGTAAATGCTTTTGCTGGGGAATTTTGTTATAATGAAAGCACTTTTAATGTTGATGGAGGAAGTGTAATGACACGCTTACAAGATGATTTTTATGATTACGTCAATGGAAAATGGGCGGAGACCGCTGTAATTCCTGATGATAAACCTTCAACCGGTGGTTTTATGGACTTGGACCAAGATATCGAAAACTTGATGTTGGATATCACTGGAAAATGGCAACGGGGAGAAGAGCTGCCCGAAGATAGCATTCTCCAAAACTTTGTCAAATATCATAAGATGGTAGCAGATTTTGATGCAAGAGAAGCAGCTGGTGTAGCTCCAGCCATGCCCTATATCAATGAAATCAAGGCTCTTTCTTCCTTTGAAGACTATACAAGCAAATTGGCGGCCTATGAACTAGCTGGCAAACCAAATCTTATGCCATTTAGCGTGTCACCAGACTTTATGAATGCCCAATTGAATGTCTTGTGGGGATCAGCACTTAGTTTAATCTTGCCAGATACGACCTACTATGAAGAAGGCAATGAAAAAGGACCAGAGTTGCTTGCCATCTGGCGCCAGATGATGGAAAAAAACTCTTACCAAAAATTTGATTTCCCAGAGGCAGAAATCAAGGATATCCTGGATAAGGTCATTGAAGCTGATGCAGAATTGGCCAAATATGTCTTATCAAACGAAGAAAAATCAGAGTACAATAAACTCTACCATCCCTATGAGTGGGCGGATTTCAAGGCCTTGGTTCCCCAATTGCCTCTCGATGCCTTCTTTACAGAAGTGATTGGACAAGCACCAGATAAAATTATCGTACCGGAAGAGCGTTTCTGGAAGGAATTCGCACCAAAATTCTACTCAACAGCTAACTGGGAAACTATTCATGCCAAGTTGAAACTCGGTGCAGCCTTAGATTGGACTTTATTCTTGACTGAAGAAATCCGTGTCTTGGCTGGTGAATATAGTCGTACGATTGCAGGTGTTCCAGAACCTCGTCCAAAAGAAAAGGCGGCCTTGTCATTAGCAGAAGTGCCTTATAGCCAAGCGCTTGGATTATGGTATGCGGGAGAAAAAAATTCTCACCAGAAGCAAAAAGCAGACGTAGAGCATAAAGTTGCAACTATGATTGAGGTTTACAAGGCTCGTCTAGAAAAAAAGCAGATTGGCTCGCCCCTGAGACTCGTGAAAAAGCCATTGTCAAACTTAATGTCATCACACCTCATATCGGTTACCCTGAAAAGTTACCAGAAACTTATGCCAAGAAGATTATCGACGAGAGCAAAACCTTGGTTGAAAATGCTCAAGCTCTCTACGAAATTTCAATTGCTCATAGCTGGAGTAAGTGGAACCAACCAGTTGATCGAAGTGAGTGGCATATGCCAGCAAATATGGTCAATGCCTACTATGATCCGCAACAAAACCAAATTGTATTCCCAGCAGCAATTTTGCAGGCACCTTTCTATGATCTTCACCAATCGTCATCAGCTAACTACGGCGGAATCGGTGCAGTCATTGCCCATGAAATTTCACACGCTTTTGATACCAATGGTGCTTCCTTTGATGAGAATGGTAGCTTGAAGGACTGGTGGAAACCAGAAGATTACGAAGCCTTTACCGCTCGCACGCAAAAAGTCATCGATCAGTTCGAAGGCCAAGACTCTTACGGTGCTAAGATTAACGGGAAATTGACCGTCTCTGAAAACGTAGCGGATCTTGGAGGCATCGCTGCAGCCCTTGAAGCCGCTAAGAAAGAGGAGGATTTCTCAGCAGAAGAATTCTTCACCAACTTTGCTCGCATCTGGCGCATGAAAGCTCGGACAGAATATATGCAACTCCTTGCAAGTGTCGATGTCCACGCACCAGGAAAACTCCGTACCAATGTTCAACTACCAAACTTCGACGAATTCCACAAGGAATTTGACGTCAAAGAAGGCGACGGCATGTGGCGTGCCCCAGAAGATCGTGTGATTATTTGGTAATAATGATGAAATCTGTCCAAAAATGGATGGATTTCTTTATTTTTGTCGTTGTAAGGGTTTACATAACGACTAGAAAACGTTATAATATACTTGTGTTAAAGCTTGTGAAGTTTTTAACAAGTATTCAAAGGAGTTTCATATGACTAAACAAACTAAAGATGTTCAAACAGTAATTGATGAATTGGCAACAAAGGGTGTTGAAGCCCTTGATGCTATGGCTAACTTTACGCAGGAGCAAGTGGACCATATTGTTCACCAAGCTGCGATTGCTGCCCCTAGATAAACACATGTATTTGGCTAAAATTGGCCGTTGATGAAACAGGGCGTGGTATTTATGAAGATAAAGCCATCAAGAACATGTATGCTTCTGAATACATTTGGAATAGTATTAAATATGACAAAACTGTAGGCGTTATTGCTGAAGATAAAGAACAAGGTTTGGTTTCTATCGCTGAACCGGTCGGTGTTATCTGTGGGGTTACACCAACAACTAACCCAACTTCAACAACGATTTTTCAAAGCCCTCATTGCATTGAAGACACGTAACTCTATTGTCTTCGCCTTCCACCCATCAGCTCAAAAAAATCATCTGCAGAAGCTGCTCGTATTGTTCGTGATGCGGCTATTGAAGCAGGTGCTCCCTAAGGATTGTATCCAGTGGATTGAAGAGCCATCTATCGAAGCAACTGGTCTTTTGATGAACCATCCTAAAATTGCTACGGTACTTGCGACTGGTGGACCGGGTATGGTTAAGGCAGCTTATTCAACTGGTAAGCCAGCGCTTGGTGTTGGAGCTGGTAACGTACCTGCCTATATCGCGGCAGATGCTAAGGTTAAACGTGCTGTCAATGATATCATCGTTTCAAAAACTTTTGACAATGGTATGATTTGTGCTTCTGAACAAGCAGCGATTGTTGATGCAGCTATTTACGACGAAGTTAAGGCTGAATTTGAAGCACATCAATGTGTCATCATTTCTAAAAAAGCTGATATTGCTAAATTGGAAAAAGTCGTTCTTAATGAAGCACGTACAGCTGTAAATGGTGCTATTGTAGGTCACTCAGCTATTGAAATTGCTGAGAAAGCTGGTCTTAAAGTTCCTGCTGGCACAAAAATGCTTTTGGCAGAAATTCCAGATGCAACAATGGAACACCCACTTGCCTTGGAAAAATTGTCTCCAGTACTTGCTCTCATCAAATCTGATGGCGTTGAAGATGGATTCAAAAAAGCAGAAGGTATGCTCAATTTGGGTGGTCTTGGACATACAGCTGTTATTCACACTGAAAATGAAGACCTCCAACTCCAATATGGTATTCGCATGAAGGCCTGCCGTGTCTTGGTAAATAGCCCATCAGCCGAAGGTGGTATCGGTAATATCTACAACAACATGATTCCATCATTGACTCTTGGTTGTGGTTCACACGGTCATAACTCAGTGTCACACAATGTTAGCTCATTCGACCTCTTGAATGTCAAAACATTGTCAAAGCGTCGCAATAACATGCAATGGTTTCGCGTCCCACCAAAAAAATCTTCTTCGAAAAAAAGATTCAATAACTTACTTGCGTCACATTGATGCAGAGCGCGTGATGTTGGTTTGTGACCCTGGTATGGTTCAGTTTGGTTACGCTGACTTGGTTAAACGCCAATTGGAACTTAACCGCCACAGGCCAGCAGTAGATGTTTTCTCAGATGTTGAGCCAAACCCATCTACTAATACGGTTTACAAAGGTTTGGAACGCTTTGTAGACTTCCAACCAGATGTTATCATCGCTCTTGGTGGTGGTTCTGCAATGGATGCTGCTAAGGCTATGTGGATGTTCTTTGAACACCCAGATGTAAGCTTCTTCGGTGCTAAACAAAAATTCTTGGATATTCGTAAACGTACTTACAAGATTCCTTACGCTCAGAAGACAACATTTATCTGTATCCCAACAACTTCAGGTACAGGTTCAGAGGTAACGTCATTCGCGGTTATCACTGATAGTGAAACTCATATCAAGTACCCATTGGCAGATTATGCTTTGACTCCGGACATTGCTATCGTTGACCCTGCTTTGGTTATGAGTGTACCTGCCAGCGTTACAGCTGATACAGGTATGGACGTTTTGACTCACGCCATTGAATCTTATGTATCAGTCATGGCTAGCGACTATACACGTGGACTTTCACTTCAAGCGATTAAACTTGTTTTTGAAAATCTCGAACATTCTTACCGCTTTGGTGATGAAGAATCACGTGAAAAAATGCATAATGCGTCAACAATGGCTGGTATGGCCTTTGCCAATGCCTTCCTTGGTATCAACCACTCACTCGCTCACAAGGTTGGCCCTATGTTTGACATTCCACACGGACGTACTAATGCGATTTTGATGCCTCACGTTATCCGTTACAATGGTCGTGATCCTCAAAAACACGCTATGTTCCCTAAATATGACTACTTCCGTGCAGACAAAGATTACGCAGATATCGCTCGTTTCATGGGATGGGGTACTGACAAACAATCAGATGCTGAATTGGTTGAACTTTTGGCACAAAAAGTATACGAATTAGGTATTGCCGTTGGTATTGACATGAACTGGAAGGGACAAGGTGTCACTAAGAAACTTCTTCAAGACACTGCCTATACTTTGGCTGAACATGCTTATGAAGACCAATGTACAACAGCTAATCCGAAAGAACCACTTATTTCAGAATTGAAAGAAATTATCGAAATTGCCTTTGATTACAAAGGGTAAGCGATAGACAAAAGTAGCTCTATAAGGGCTACTTTTTTTGCTAGAAATCCTCTATATTAGAGTGTTTATCCAAATTAAAAATAAAGGACTTTCCCGAATAAGATAGAAAAACGCTTTAAGAATTGTTATAATAACCTTACAGCAAGATAAGGAGATTCCTATGACAAAAGAAGAAGGGCTTAGTTTGGGTGAAACAGCACATCCTCTCAAGCCTCATGAATTGAGGCCACCAATGGCTTCTACAGCAGGGAATAGAGCGACTAATAAGTTTAAAGAGTTTAATGCTGATAGGATGGTGAGTGTTCAATTCAATCCTAGTCAACAAGTAAAAGAATCAAAGGAGCCAGTAACCTCGAAGAATATTGTGGGGATGGTATCAGGTGTGATTGCAGCGATACTCACCATACTTTTGATTGTTTGTCTCGTGATGGGATACCGTTATCGAGCTGCAAGCATTGAGGGCGATTGGACAAGCAAAACCTTTAGTGAGAAAATGTTAGCCACTCTGAAAGACACTGCTACTACTAAGAATAAAGTTAGTAATGCTTTACCACAAGGTCAAGATCTTATCACCGATATCAATACAGCAATGAGCATTACTGACAATAAGGCTCACTTAAAAGTGAGCTTTGTTTACAATCGTAAAGGTCTTTATCAGGCTTACAAAAGTAGAGTTACTGAATTGAAAGGTCAGTACGGTGAGGAGTTCTCGGAGGTTTTTGATAGTTATTCATTGTCAGAAAAAGACTACTATAAACAGTTTGATGAGACAGTGAAGAAAGAACTTCCAAAGAGTTATACCTACGATGCCAAAACCGGTCGTGTTACAACAACTGCTTTCACGGGTGATATTAACCGTTGGGAGCAAACAATCACTGTGGATAAGGCTGGAGATTCAGATGCTTTTAAAAAAGGTGATGTATTAGATTATACGCCTAACAATGAAGGTTTTACTATCAAGGCACACAGTGAATTTGGTGACATTAGCTTTACAAAAAATAAATAAAAAAGGAAATTAAAGGGGAATATAAATGACAAGAGAAGAATGGTTGGACTATTTTGAGACGGTAAACGGACGTAAGCCGAGTGTTCAGGAAATGGCGGATGCTTTGAAAGCTGGAGAGTTTGTTAATGAAGCACCGGCTAAAACTGAAGATACAGTTACTACTGAACCTATTAAGGTTGAGGCAGAAATCGTCGAGACAAGCACTAGTCCTCTACCAACAGAAACGGCACCAGTAGTAACAGCGCCAGCACCTTCTACAGTAGCTTTTCCAGAAGGACAAGCAGCTATGGCAAATTTGGCTCCTAAAAAACCAATGGATCCCAAAAAGAAAAAACGCATCCTAGTCTCAGTTTTGTCAGCGGTAGTCCTTGTCTTCTTATGTATCGGTGGCTTTATGACTTACCGTTATGTGACAGGTAATATTGATGGCAAATGGTACAGTAGTTCTCTAGGTAGAGAGTATAGTTCAAGCATGTCTGAAAGTTTGACAGACTTGGATAGTAAGGAGCTTGAAAAGTACTTTACAGATACTGCTGTAACCATGAAAGTAAAAGGTAGCAATGCGAAGGTGACTGCTAGCTATACTTTTGATAAGAAAACTTATATCAAGGACTATCGTGAGAGGGTTCAGAAGTCCTTCTCAGCCTTTGGAGATTTATTTAAAGCCTTCTATGGAGATTCCTTTGAAAACTATTACAGTGAGGAAACCATAGAAAAAGAACTTGATGAAGCTCTTGAAAAAGCTGCAAAAGACAGCGGTCAAAAAGTATGATTCGAAGACAGGCGAAACAACGACAACCCTTTTCAAAGGGAAGGTTAGCCGTTTGGGACATAAGATGACTGTTACTTCTGTCAACAAAGACGTTGATATCGATAGTCTCAATGTGAAAAAAGGTCAAGAGCTAAAAGTGACTAAAAAAGATAAGAAAGTAACGCTTAGTGGTGATGGGAAATCAAAAGATATCACTTTCT